>FWWM01000437.1_pt1 | contig 137459 bp, 113 predicted proteins | sample 2228351 | NCBI WGS metagenome assembly FWWM01 (sample SAMEA103939774, study PRJEB20133) | metagenome
GCAACCGGCAACCGCACCGAGACCATCGCCAGCTACAGCAGCCGGGGGCCCTCGGACCTGTATCCCAGCATCATCAAGCCGGATGTGGTTGCGCCGGGCTCAAACATCAACTCCTCACTGCCGGGGAACACCTACTCTGGGGAGACGTGGAGCGGGACGAGCATGGCCGGGCCGCATGTGGTGGGCACAGTCGCGCTGATCATCTCATACAACCCCAGCTTCCGCGGTCAGGTGGCGCAAATTGAAGAGGTCATCCGCAACACAGCCCGCCCGACCGCGGTGACCGCTTGCGGCACAAGTGGCGTGCCTAACAACGTCTATGGCTGGGGCCGCGTGGATGCTTTCAATGCGGTCAGTTCGCTCCCACCGCCGGGCGGTGGGCGGCTCGGTGGGCGCGTCACCCATGCCAACACCGGCGATCCGATCCCCGGCGTTGCCATCCAGGCGCGGCATCAGGTGACGGACACGATCGTGTACAACGTTGGCACGAACGCGGGCGGCTACTATACCATGACCGCGATGATTGAGGGTATGTACACGATCACCGCGACCAAGTTCGCTTACCTGACGCAGGTCATCCCCAATGTCCAGGTCATCTCCGGTACAACGACAACACGGGACATCCAGTTGCAGCCTGCGCCTGCCTACGCCATCTGGGGCACCGTCACCGTCGCAGGCACCGGCCAGCCGGTCTCGGCAACGATCAGTTTCAGCGGTGGCCCGGCGACGATCTACACTGATCCCGTCACCGGCTACTATACGACGACGCTGCCCGCTGGCACGTATCAGATGACGGTGACACCCGCCGGGCGCTGCCTGGGCCAGGAGACGCGCCCGGTGACGGTCCCACCGGCGCATGAGGAGAACTTTGAACTGGTGCCGCGCACCGATCCCTTCGGCTACGCCTGTGACAACAACACTGTGCGGCCCTGGATCACGGCCACAACGAATACAGGCATTACTGGAGATGACCAAGTGGTGAGCCTCCCTATCGGCTTCAACTTCAGCTTCTATGGGAATACGTACACCAGCGTCACCGTCAGCTCTAACGGCAACCTGCAGTTCACCACGAGTAACACAGCCTACAGTAACACCTGCCCGCTGCCTGATCCGACGTTGGGCCGCATGATCGCCCCCTTCTGGGATGACCTGTACCCGCTGGGCGGGGGCGGCATCTACTATAGCGTCACCGGCGTTGCCCCTAATCGTGTCTTCACTGTGGAGTGGCGCAATATTGAGCACTACCCTGGCACTGCCTCTGGCGTGACGTTTGAGGTACAGTTGGAGGAGACGACCAACGAGGTCTACGTGCTCTATCAGGACACGAGCTTTGGGAGCGGGGAGGATAACGGTGCCTCAGCCTCGGTCGGTATCCAGAACGGTAGCATTGCCTTCCAGTATAGCTGTAACGAGGCGGTGCTCTATCCCACGCTGAATATCCACTGGTTCCGTCCGTCGCAGGTGACGCCGACCCCTACCCGGACACCCACACCGACGCCAACGCAGACACCTACGCCGACGCCGACAGAGACACCTGCGCCGGGCAACCAATATCTCTATCTGCCTCTCATTCTGCGGGGTCCGTAAGGGCATCACGGGGTTGGGATGGGCTTCGTCTCATCCCAACCCCCTTTCTGCCACAATGTGATAGCGGATCAGCGTGCCCTGCTACTCGCCCAGGGTGGATGGCACCTGGTACAGCGCCACCTGGCCCTGCTGAAACACGGGCTCGCCCAGGTTGACCCTGAACTTGCCCAATCCGCCAGGGCCATATGTCCCCTGCTCTACCGGCCCCACGACAATGTAGGCCACTTTGTACCGCTTGAGCAATTCCACCACCTCTTTCCAGTTGGAGGACTGGTAGATGGTGCGGACATCCTGCTCGCGGCTGCCCAGCTTCTCGGCGGTGCCCCGCCACTGTACCTCGTGGAAGGGCCAGCCCAACACTGTAGGGTACCCCGCATGTTGCGAAAAGTAGGGGCCGGCGAACTGGGGATCATAGGAGGGGCGCACCGCTTCCAGGACGACCGGCGCGCCGGGTTCCCGCGCCTGCATCCAGCGGATCGCCTCCATGTAGTCCGGGTGCAGCTTCTCAAAAAAGGCCAGGCCGTTCAGTGTAGGCTCGCTGGCGAAATTGCCCGCCCGATCCGGGATGGCTTTGACGGGGTAAACCAGGGCCATGAACAGTGAGACCGCCGTCGCCAGACCGAACATCAGGCGCCCCACCCCCTGCAAGCGCTGGCCTGCCAGGTAAATGGCGAACGCCGCCGCCACCGCATACAGCACCCAACCCTGGTAGTAGAACTTGAAGACTGTGTTGATGCGATAGCCGAAGTTATCGCGGATGTAGACAAAATCCGGCGCCAGCGTCAATAGCGCCCCTGCCCCTACCAGGAGCAGCCCAAAGAGGACGACCGGCGGCCACTCCAGTTGTCCGGAGGGACGATGGGCGAGGGACAGCCTGCCCTGAGCAACGCGAGGGGACGGACGACGGGCTGTCCCCTGCCTGTTTGGGGTGCTGGGGTCAACCGGGTTCAGCCCGGCCCTGATCAGCCCGATCACCAGGCTGATCAGACTCAGCAGGGTGAGGAGCAGCCAGGGGTTTCTGACGCGCAGGGCCGCGAACCGGGCCGCGATGGAGCCAACCCCACCTGCCTGCTGGATGAACTCCTGCGCCTGGGGTGCTCTGACCGCGAGCACGGCGGCGAACAGGAGCAGGGCCAGCAAGACCCCCAGAATCACGCCCCCTGCTGCCAGGATAGCCCGCAGCGACAGGCGCCCTGCCCGCGCCGCGTCCGCCGCCAGGACGACGACCAGTATGCTGATGGGCACCAGGAACACGCCGAACATGACCAGGTATTGGGGCAACCGCGTGACGTTATAGACCGTCGGTAGCAGGCCACTTGCCTGGGTCTGGAAGCCGATGTAGAAGGGCAGGTACAGCAGGACGCCGGCCAGACCGAGCAGTGTGCCCAGCCCGATGACATCCGCCACCAGCCAGCGGTCAAACTGGCCTGGCTCCTTCACCCCCTTCTCCCCCAGGGGAGGGGCCGGGGAAGAGGTCAGGCGGGCCAGGGTATAGCCGCCGATGACAACGAACCAGGTGATGGGGAAGTCCCAGGTGTTCAGGAAGGCCAGCCCGCCCAGGACGACGGCGTACACCAACAGGTCCAGCCCGCCCAGGCGCAGTACGCGCCTGAGCACCGCGTTCAGGGAAAGTGCCTCCCCGCCTTCGGGCCTGTCCTCCGATGTGCACGCCGTGCGCAGGAACAGGTTCAGCCCCAGCCCCAGCGCCAACAGGACAAAGGGGAGCGCCAGGACATGGGGGTGCATGTCGCCCAGGAGGAAGCTGAAAAAGGGGAATTCATCAATCGCTTCCTGGTCGCTGCTCCCATCCGGGCCATAGTCGTGGATCACCCGCGATGCCCGCCACCACCACCAGCCGCCACGCGGCGGCCAGGACGGCTGCTCTGGCGGCGGCACGTTGATCTCCTGGATGTCCAGCCACTGCCAGAACGCAGCGCTTCCCACGCCCTGGTTGTGCAACACCTCCAGCGTGCCTTCCCAATTGCCCACTCCCACCAGCAACAGCGCCCCCAGCAGCCCAAACGCAATGGGCATGAGAAGGGGGGAAGCCTTTGGGCCCGGCTGAGTTTCCTTGGGTTCCTCTACGTTCCTGGGCTTCATCGCCGAGGCGACGAGGTTGTACACCACACCAAAGCCCCCGGTCGCCGTCAGCGCAAACAGGAGCGCAATTGCCAGGTTGAAGCCGACGGCGCTGGGGACACCGCTCAGCCGGATCAGCATGGAGACGATCACATAGCCGAAATAGTAATAGCTGATGGCGAAGCCGCTCATCCAGGGGTCAAGCGGTGGGAAGGTGGGGCTGCGCAGGATGGCGTTGAGGAAGGCGAACTCCATAGGCTTCTCTGTGGCTGCGATGTCCGGGTTGTACGCTTTAAAATAGGCCCAGAAGGCGAAGGCCAGCAGAAACAGGCCCTCCGTCGCCAGGACCAGCCCCAGGTGGGTGCGCAACCACGCGCGTATTCCATCGCCGACCGGGCTGAAGCCCGGTACTGGGTGGCGGCTATGCCACCACAGCCCGGCGGCGAGGGTCAGCGCCATGGCCGCCACCACGCCGCCCGCCGTGTTGCGCATAAAGCCCAGGCTGGCCAGCAGCCAGAAGACGTAGCCGCTGAGCAACAGCCCCAGGGGCTTCGCCAGCGCATAGCCCCGGTCGGGCAGCCAGCGCAACAGCCGGAAGGCCAACGGCAGGCCCACCAGCCCGAACACCTCCACGATCAGCCACCAACGGATGAAGGCCAGAAGATCGCTGCTCATACGTCCATAATGCTCTCTTTATCCATACAGAAGGGCCGGATACCCCCCACCCAGTAGGGCGCAATGAGTTGCGCCCCTACGAGCCCGATTGGGAGGGGGTGTCAAAACCGATCCCTCTGTATTACCAACCGAGATTCTTCGCTGCGCTGATTCTTCGCTGCGCTGATTCTTCGCTGCGCTGATTCTTCGCTACGCTGATTCTTCGCTGCGCTCAGAATGACATCGCTGCGCTGATTCTTCGCTGCGCTCAGAATGACATCGCTGCGCTGATTCTTCGCTGCGCTGATTCTTCGCTGCGCTGATTCTTCGCTGCGCTGATTCTTCGCTGCGCTCAGAATGACAACAGGATGACGCATCACTCCACAGGCAGCATGACCTCATAAATCTTCACCTGCGGGTTCTGATAGACCAGGCGCAACTCCGCCATGTGGTCAAACTTCGCCAGGCCATCCGTGCCGTAGATCGCCTGCTCCTCCGGGCCGACGTACACGTAGCGCACGCGATAGCGTTTGAGGAACTCCAGCGCCTGTTGTGCATTGTAGATCGTGTAAAAGTCATGAACCTGCTGCTCACGCTGATCGATCCACTCCCCTGGCGTGCCGCCCGGCACAAGCGAGCGCTGCTGCTTTTGGTGCCAGTCCCAGCCCATCACAGCGGGCAGGCCCGTGTTGATGGAGACACGGTTGCCGTAGTGATACAGGGGCGCGTTCGGGCCGGGGTAGCCTGAGGCCGCCTCCGCGATCACCGGCGAGCCCTGGATGTTCTCCTGCATCCACCGGATGGCGTCGTAGTCGCCGCGAAGTGAGAATGGCCCTTTGCCCTCATCGTACTGCGCCCCTTGCATATAGGCCATACCGTTCAGCGTCGGTGGGATGTCCCTGGGCGCGAAGCGGTCATCCCACTTGGCCCGTGTGGCCTGGATGGGGTAGAGTGCGGCACAGAAGAGCAGGATGCCCAGCGCGAAGCGCCACGACCGGCGCAGCCGGGGCGCCCACCCCCGCGAACTCTGCCACAGCCACACCAGCGCCACGCCTGAGGTCACAGCCAGCATGATCCACACCTGCATGTAGAGCTTGAACACGGTGTTCATGCGGCCAATGTCCAGGCCCTTCGGCACCACGACCTCCACGACGAAGGTCAGCGCCAGGGCCACAGCGACCAGTGCGCTGATGATGCGCCGCTCGGCCTCAATGCCGGGCCGCAGCGTTAACAGCGCCGCCAGCAGGATCAGGGGCCACACCAACGGCGTGATGAGCACAGGATAGGTTTGCTCCACGTTTGACCAGAACGATGTCTCCGGTACGAGCAGGAGCAGCGCTATCCCCAGGAGGAGCGCCGCGCCAATTGGGCCCCACCAGGCGCGCAGCCGCTCCAGGTCATCGCGCCGCAGGCTGCGCAGCCAGCCGATGGCCTCATGCAGCATCCACGAGACCAGGATAAACAGGAATACCCCGTTTAGAATCAGGTAGGCCCAAATGGGCGTCTTGGAACCCTGCCAGGGTTCCAGCTCAATGCGGCCAGAGGCCAGGGCCCGCCGGTAGGGCAGGAACAGCGCGTAGCTCAGGGCCGCCACGGCAGCGGCTAGAACGACGCCGCGAACCAGCGCCCTCAGCGTCAGGCGGCCCTCGTGTTCAATCTCGCCCAGGACGACCGCAGCCATCGCCAGGGCCAGGTAAGTGTAATAATCCCAGGCGTTGGTGGGCCAGAGCACACCGGCGCTGAGCGCCAGTAAACCGAGCGCCAGCGCCAGCGGCCAGAGGCGAGCCACATGGGCGACGGACGGGCTGGTCCAGTACCGGGTTTTAACCCGGTTATCGCTGGCAACAACGTCCGCATTGCTGGCCTCCTGGCTGTCCTCTTCCGCCACGGCAGACGGGTCTCCCGCGTCTGCCCCGGCAGGCTCCTGTGCCGCCGCGCAACGTTCCGCCCCCGAACGTCGCCTGTCCTGAATCCAGGACAACCCCAGGGCGAGCGACAGGAGCGCCAGCGACATGGCGAACATGTGCGCGTGCATGTCGGCGTAGAGGAAGGTGAAGTAGGGGAACTCGGTGATTGGCCCGGCTTCGCCCTCCGCAGGTGGGATCACGCGCGTCGCGTTCCAATACCACCAGTTGGTGGCAATGGGCAGGTGCTCGCCCTCTAACACCCTGGTGATGCCAGTCAGCGTCCGCTCCACCGCCGGGACGGTGTTACACACCAGCGCCTGAAAGCCGGGGATGGCGCTCTTGAAGGTGCAGGGTGTGTTCTGCGCAGGCGCCAGCGCCATGAAGCCTTTTTCAATGATCAGATGGATCTCGCCCAGGTTGCCCAGCACCATGAGCAGGAGCGCGGCCATGATGCCGGTGGCGTAGGGCATGCGGTTGAGAAGGACGCCTCGCCCCTGATGGGGGACTGAAGACGGAAGGTGAACGCCTCCGTTGTGATTGATGGCAGCCCTTTGCCTGCCGACTACCAGGTTGTAGGCGATGCCGAAGCCCCCCAGGGCTGTCAGCGAAAATAGCATCGGCAGGATCAGGTTGTAAGCATAGGCGGGGACAAGACCCAGGAGCTTGGTGATGACAGCGGCGATCACGTAGCCGAAGTAGTAGTAATTGATGTAGCCGCCCGCGAACCAGGGATCGTAGGGCGGGAACCAGGTCGTCTTCAGGATGGCGTTGAAGTAGGCGAAGTTCATGGGCTTCTCGCCGCCGAACGCGGGATGCCATAGCTCCGGGTTGCCCAGCCGCACGAAGATGAAGAACAGGTAGAAGAGGAAGAATAGCCCTTCAACGAACAGGATGTGCTGCCGCTGTGCCCGCACGAAGGCGACGATCTGGCCGGATCGCGCCCGCACGATCACCGCCGCGACTGCGCCCAGGATCAGCACCATGAGGAGAAGCGTGCCGCGCGTGAATGGCAACAGGCGCAGGCTCCCGGCTACCCAGGCGGCGTACGCCAGGAGCAGAAGCGCCAGAATCTTGCTGAAGACGTAGCCACGGTCGGCCAGACCGCGCATGGCGATGAAAGCGATGGGGAAGGCCAGCCAGCCCAGGATCAGCACGGTCAGCCACCAGACGGCCATGGCCAGCGGCTCAAATTTCACCAACAGGCTCTCCCAACTGAACATCGCCGACCAGGTACCGCCCGCCTCATTGCGCTGCCGGGCCGGCTCATCCAGCATGAGCTGGGTGGTTGCGCGCCGCCCCACTTCCCGCGCGGGGGTCTTGATCACCTTCGCCGGGTCAAAGCTGTACAGGAAGGCGCGCACCGCCTCGTGGTTATAGCGCTCCGGGTTCTTGCGGAAGATCCACACCGGCGGGTGGTCATACACGCTGAAGGCCTCGTCCGCGCCCAATTCGCTCACATGCGGCCCGATCACCGGCGGCTGACCCCAGGCGAGTTCCGCGCTGATGTCCGAAATGATCAGCGGGCCGAGGTTGGGCAAGGAGTGAAACACCCCCACAAGGTCAAAGCCCAATTCGCCGGAGAACAGCTTCTCATAGTAGGCGATCGTCATTGGCCAGCGTTCGGGGATGCGCACGACCGACCACACCACGCGCTGGCTGGACATGACGATATAGTCAGCCTGGTCCAGGGCCTGAAGCATGTTCTCCCGCTTAGGTGGATCCTCCTCCCAATACAGTTGGAGGTTCACGCCGTTGTACATCATGCTATAGGGGTCGCGCCCATCCATGCGCAGCGGCAGCCAGTCATCCCAGTCTGTTTCCGCCGCCAGCACGCTGGTTGACGCCATCACCGGCCCACCGCCCAGCACCTCGGTGATCAGATAATACGTGGTATCCGCTGCCAGGGTTGGCCGGGTGGGCAACTGGAAGGTATAAGCCTGGCCGCGCTCATCCCGGCCTGTGCTCATCACCGCCGTGATCTGGGCCTCATCTATCACCTGCGTCCCGCCAGGGTCTGCCGCCAGCCTGACCCGGATCGTCCTGGGCGTGGGGTCGCGGTTGGTCGCCATAAGGTAGTTGAAGCGCACGCCGGTGAGCATCGCCGGGCTATCCAACTGGAATTGGGCCACGTGAGGGGAGCCTGGGATCAGGTTGACCGCCGTGCCCATCGCCATCTGAACCTCGCGCGCGCGGCCCTCCGCTGTCTGTAATAGGAGCGAGGCGACCGAGGGGATGTTTTCGTACATCCAGATAGAAGCCGCCTCGCGGCTCACCGGGCGGGTGTAGATCTGGATGAAGGCCACAGCCCACAGGAACGTCCCGCCGAGCACGCCGACCATTGCCAATGCGGCAAGGCGGGGGGCGGAGAGCCTGCCCTGAGCGAAGCGAAGGGACGAAGGACGGAGGATGGATGATCTTAAGGTTCCGTCTTCTGCCCTCTGTCGGGCAAGGTCCCACAGCTTCACCAGCCCCCACGCTGCCATGAGGGTCAGGAAGGGGTAGATCGGCAGGAAATAGCGCATTGTGTGGCTCCAGCTCCGCGCCGCCACAAAGAAGTACCCGCCGATCCAGATCACTGTCAGGATGTGGCTGCGCCACTCCTGCTGCGCTTCCGCGCGCTGATTCTTCGCTGCGATCAGAATGACATCGTTCCTCTTCAGGTCAGAAGATGTCATGCCAGGCGAAGGGGCAATTCCCTCTCCCTGGATGGGGGAGAATGGGGGAGAGGGTGAGTCCTCTCTTATAGAAGCAAAGGTCCTGCGCAGGGAAGCGATGGAGCGGATGATCGCCCAGAGCCAGGCGCCCCAGGCGGCCAGCCCCAGGGGCAGCCCCAGCCCCCACAGCACGATGTTCTTCCAGGGGTCAAAGTACATGATACGGCCCGCCCATTGGATGCCCGGCGGCGATTCACGCTCCCCGCTGAGCTGCCCGGCGATCTCCTCCATGTTGGCCAGCCACTTGGGGTTGAGCTGGATGCCCAGGAAGCCCGGCCCGGTAAAGGCGTAGGGCTGGCCGATGCGGAAGACGATCAGCGCCAGCACCATAGCCACGATGAACAGATTGGCCGTGCGCAGCACGACGAGTTCGCGGAACTCCGCGTCGCTGCGCAGGCGCGGCAGGAACTTGAGCGCGTGCATGGCTGCCGCCAGGCCGATGATCCCGCCGAGCACAGCCACGTTCACGCGCGAGGCCACCGCCATGCCCATGAGGATGCCACTGCATACATAATCCCACCAGCGCCCCTGCCCGGCGATGCGCACGGCGAAGTACATTGTCGCCACGACGAAGGTTGTGCTTATGGCGTCCACCGTGTAGAAGTGCGCCTGCTGGATGGGGAAAACCGCGATGGCGTACAGGAAGGCGGCCAGCAGCCCGATGCGCCGGTCATACAGCCGCCGCCCTATGAAGAAGACCAGGACCAGGCTGAGCAGGTCGGCGATGGCGGACAGGCTGCGCCCCAGCAGGAAGATGTGATCATAATCGCTGTAGGTGTCAAATGCGCACAGGTCTTTCAGCCAGCCGCTGGTGCAGGCCGAGTCCAGCCAGCCCGCTGTGTAGCGCACAATGAACACGGGCAGGGTGCCATAGACGAAGAAGCCGAAGCCCTTGTTGTGGGGGTTGAGCGGCGAGGCATCGGTGTTGAAGTACTCTGCCAGGTTCGCCGGGGGTTGGATGGCGCTCCCCACCATTGTCAGGAAGCGCTCATCCGGGTGCAGGTGCTGGCTGTTGTCCCAGTTCTGATTGAGGAAGCGAAAATAGGCGCCCAGGAGCAGCACGGCCAGTAGACCGATGACCGTCAACCGCTCGGCGGAGAGGCCCAATTCCGCCAGGAATGAGCGCACCCTCTCCCCTATCGTCCCCCCAAAACCGGCGGAGGGCAGGGACATTGTCTCCGCCTGACTCATAGGCTCGCCATTATAGGCAAGCGGCGCCTCTGACAAACCCGATTTCGGCTCACTCATCCTCTCATCCTCTTCCCTGGCTGGCGATACATTCTCTTAGCGTTCACCGATAAAGGTGTAAAAGGCCACCCCCCCGCTGTTGTCGGGATAGGCGATCATAACTCCTTTCGGGAAAACCTGCTGTAAAATCTGGATGGAACGCTGGTCGGAGGGATGCACGATGAAGGCTGCCTTGCCCTGCAGCCCGGCGAGAGGGGGCCTGTCAGGGCCGAGGTTCTCTGGCCAGATCTCGTTCTGCCAGTCGTGCGGGGCCAGGCGCAGTTGCGCCCGCACCGCGTTGCCGTCGTACCAGTAGGGGTAAATCACCGTATAGACCGGCCCATTCGGCCACAGTCGGTCAATCTCCCGCGCGATTGCGCCGGACAGGTCAAAGTTGCGCAGGTTCATTTGCTCTGGGTAGTCAACGAAATAAGCGTTCACAGTCGTCCTGGCTTCCTCCGCAACCATCAGGGCAAAGCCCGCGATCATGATCGGAATGACCAGGGCAGCCGGGGTCAGGCGGATCTCCAGCTCCCTCCTGACCGGGCTTTCTGCCTCGGAAACAATTGTAGAGATCAGGCGCAACGAGCGCGCAGCCCGCATCCCCTCGGCCAGCCGCCATCGCAATAGCGCCAGCGGCAGCGCTACCAGCACATAAGCGGGCGTGATCGCCCCACTGCCTCGCCCGGCGTTGGGCACCTCGCCGGGGAAGGCGATGGAGAGCGCAGGGGGCAGGATCGTCGCCAGCAGCAGTAGCAAGATGATCAGGTTGGGGCCGCGCCGCCAGCGGGCCAGCGCCCAGGCCACCCCGGCCAGGAACAGCGCGCCGCTGATCACGCCCAACTGAGGTATAAAGGGCACATTATAGCGGGCCACATGGTCGCCTTCCACATTGAACATCAGCGCGCTCCGCTTCAGGTTGTCCAGAAATACTGCCAGGATGTTCTCTGGCAACGGGGCCTCAATTGCGGTCAGGCGCGAAGCCACGCGCTGGCCGTATTCCTCAGGGTAATCGTGGGCGTAACGGGCCAGCGGGACGAAGACCAGGGCCGCTGTAAACACCACCAGCAGAATATTCGCAAGGGTAGAACGCACCCGTCTCAGGCCCCACGCCTCCCGCCTGACCAGGACCTCATAAGCTGCGATGATCCCTACAACCGCAAAGGGCATGACCATCCAGGCATTATAGGTATACATCCCTAGGCCCACGGCCAGCCCCAGGAGCACAAAGTCCAACCGGCGGCGGCTGCGCAACGCCCGCCCCATCAGCCCCAGCGCCATCAGCACAAACAGCGGCATCAGGATCAGGCGCAGGCCCATGCGGCTGGCGGTGACGTGCCAGCGGCTGATGGCCAGGAACAGGGCCGCATATAGCCCCGCCTCGGCATTGAACAGGCCACGCACCACAATGTATATCAGGGCCACAGTCAGGATGCCGATGATCGCCGACGTCGCCTTGAGGCCGTAATAGCTCAGGCCGAAAATACGGCCATACAGCGCCTGGAGGTAAAACATCAGCCCCTCGCGCCCAGGGTGCGAAGGGAAGAAGATGGAGAACTCGCCGTTGAGGATAGAGCGGGCGTTTTCGTAGTTGTGCGGCAGGTCCTCGCCCATTTCGCCGGGGATGGCATCCAGCCGGTCAAAGCGCAGCACCAGCGCCAGCAGCAGGATAGCCAGGAGCGCCAGCCCTGTCCAGGGGATGACCAGCCCACGGCTGGCCTTGAGCGCCTGGAACCGCGCCTGGAGCCAGCCCCACAGGCTGTGGGCCGCGCCGAAGCTCACCAGGAAGGCGAGCAGCCCGCCCAGCCAGAGGGCCGTCCCCGTCGGCGTGAAGGTATTCTCCTCAAAATACCGGTAGGAGAGCAGCCCCATGGCGCCGCCCACCACCCCCAACGGCCACAGCCAGGGCTGCTCGCTCGCTTCTAAGCGGGTCTCCTCCCGTTCCAGGGCCACATCCGCCAGCCCCATGCCGAAACAGAGCGCCCCCAGCACCAGGAACCAGCCAGCGCCCGCTTTATCCCCGCCTTCGGCGTAAATCTGCGCCTGCCCATACAGCGCCAGGCATAGGCCGACGATCGCCAGCGGCAGGCCGAGCGCCCGCAGACCGGCCAGGTCCAGGCGCAGCCCCATCTTCCCTATCAGGGGAGGGGCCGGGGAAGAGGCTATCCCCTCTCCACTTGCGGGGGAGGGCTGGGGTGGGAAGTTATGGTGTTCCGACATCGTACAGTGTGAACAAGGGCCTCCCATCCAGCGCGGCGAATTCCCTCACCCTGCCCTGGGGATAAGCCTGCCGCACCCATTGCAGCTCGCCGCGCCGGGAGGGAAGGAATACAAACACCGCATCGCGTGAGGGGTCCACAAAGGCTGGCGGCCCGCTGAGCGGCTCCAAGATGTCCATCCCAGGAACCCCATAGAGCATGTAGCGCAGCACGCCGTTATCCGACAGAACCTCGCCGCTGGAGACCAGGTAAATCTGATAGTTCCCGCCGCGCTGCTGGAGATAGCGCGCCAACGGTGTGGCCACCTGCGATGAGACGTAACCATATTCCGTCGTCGGCGTGTAGTCGCGGAAATAGAAGTTCAGGTTGAGTACGGCAATGATGCCCGCCACAAGCGGCAGGGCCACCCAGGTTATTTTCCCCCACAGCCTGCGGCCCAGCCGGACGAGTTGCTCCAGGCCAATGGCCACGAGGATGGCGACCGCCGGTGTGGACACCAGCATGCGCATGGAGCTGGGCGGGTTCTCGGTCAGGACCCAGCCGAACGTCACGGCCAGGAATAGCCAGGTGACCACCAGCCAGTATTCCCGCCGCCGCCAGGCCATGATCCCATAGGCCACGCCAAAGACCATGAGGACTGCGCTGACCGCGTCAAGGAGTGGCCTCTCCGGGCGATACCAGAAGGTTGGGTCCGGCGTGAAGTGAAAGCCGGTCAGCGCTTTGCGGATTTGCTCGCCGATGATATGCAGCTTAGTTGTTTTCCAATACGCCGCTTCCCGATCCAGATAGCCCGGTGCCAGGATGCTCACCGCCTGGATGCGCGACGTGAACGTCTCTGGCGCATTGATGTAATGCCCGATCAGGGGGGCCAGGACCAGCAGGGCGGCGACGAGGAGGACCGCCAGCCCCAGCGCCCTGTGAACCACCGGCTGCCAGTCCCAGGCGCCCGCCTGGCGGCTGCTTCGCCAGGCCATCAGCCCGCTCACAACGCGATGCAGGATAAAGAACGCCAGGATGATCCCGATAATGCGCGCGCCGTAGTAAAAGTAGAGGCTGAAGCCCAGCGCCGTTCCGCAGAGCGCATAGGTCAGCAGGTTGCCGCTGCGCTCAGCGCGGATGTACAGCCAGAGGACAAGCGTGATGAAGAAGGCGTCCACGATCTGGGAGGAGCCCAGGCGGCTGAAGTGGATATGGTAGCTAAACGTCGCCAGAATGAAGGCCGCGAGTAGCGCCAGCCGGCGGCTCCCCCACAGGTCACGCACGAGCAGGTAGGTCCACAGCACGGACAGGAGACCCATAAGTGCGAAGGGCAGGCGCAGCGCCATCACAGAGCCGATCGGGAAGAAGCGCAGGAAAGCCGCGACGATGAAAAACTGCAACGTGGGTATGTTGTACCAGCCGGTGGTAAACATGTTCTTAAGTTTACCGGTCAGGGCATCCAGCGCCCAGACACCCTGCGTGCCCTCGTCGCCGCCTAAATTGATCGGGATCGTCTCCAGCGCGATCAGCCGCACCAGGAAGGCGATAAACATCACGCTGCCCAGGGCAAGCAGCTCAAGGGCATGAGCAGCCAGCCAGGCTTGCAGCCGACGTGCCAGTTCCTCGCGTCCCGGCAACCGCGCGCCTGTGGTAAATGCCGCTAAGAAGCCCACCCAGCCGATCAGCCACAACCAGAACGGCCCCCAATAGCTCTCGGCAGCGGGGTCGCGATTGGCCAGGTAGGCAGCCAACAGGCTACAGCCTACAGCAGCCAGGGCCACAAGCCAGCGCATCCGGCTCCTGGCCAGGCTGAATGCCTGGGTGAGGGCCGGAGCAAGAGCCTCGCCCCCTCTTCCCTGAAAGCTGAGGGCGGATGGCTGGCTGCTATTGTTGGGGGAATAGGCTGGGGACAGCCGGGCTCTGCGCAACGCGACCACAAAGCACACGACGGCGACAGCGTAAAACACCACCCCATCCCACATATAGTCGGGCTGGTGGAGAAATATGGCCTGCCCGCGCGCGGCAAAGGCCAGTGCCGCCAGCGCCGCGATCAGCGTGCGCCAGTCTGTGGCTGCTAACGAGGGCGCCGCTGGGCTGAGGGGGCTTTCCGTCTGTGGGTTGTTAGGGGCGTTGAATGGAGCCGCCGGTTGATCGTGCTCAGCCAGCGTCATAGACTTCACTCCCTGGCCTGTGGGCTGCGATCAGGGCGCCACGGGAAAGGAGAGGGCACGAAAGAACGGGATGGACAGGATAAGCGCACAATATCACCCTGGAATGACGGTGTCGTTCATCTCTGTGAGAATATACAGCAGTGCCCCGCTCTTCTCCATAGTACCATGATACACACCTGATTTCACATTGTAGCCGACCTTCGGAGATGGTGCAAGAAATGCCGTCCTGAGGGTGCATTCCATATCTGGGGCGAGTTTGTCACCCTGAGCGCAGTGAAGGGTCTCCGAGGTGCGAACTAGAGATTCTTCGCTTCCCCTTCCCCTTCGCTTCCCCTTCGCTTCGCTCAGGGCTTCGGCTCAGGGCTTCGGCTCAGGGTCAGGGCTTTGGCTCAGAATGACAGTCTGAAGGCGGCTGCCCCCAATGTGGAATGCATCCCGTCCTGAAGGGTAAACAACACCCCCTCCCAACCGGGCTGAAGCCCGGTACTGGGTGGGGGACTCCCCCTGGGTGGGGGAGGGTTGGGGTGGGGGGTCATCTCACCCCCTCCCTGCCCTCCCCCATCCAGGGGGAGGGAAAACCCGCGTAGCGGGTTTGATACGAGTAGCCGGGGGATTCTATCCCCTGGCGGACTTGTCCCCTTGCCTGTAGGGGGAGAGGGCGATGGCTTGCGAGGGATTGCCATTGGCTCCGATTTTGCGTAGAATTGAGGGCGTGAATACGATTCCGATTGAGAGCATCCCTGTTCTGGAGAACACCGGGTCATCCCCGGTGGCGGAGAGCCCCCGCCCACAACGCCGTCCCGATTGGATCAAGGTACGCGCACCGGGCGGCGAGACTTACACCTGGCTCAAGGGGCTGATGCGCGCCAAAGAGCTGCATACTGTCTGTGAAGAAGCCATGTGCCCGAACATCGGCGATTGCTGGGGCCGGGGCACCGCCACCTTTCTGATCCTGGGCGACGTGTGCACACGCTCCTGTGGCTTCTGCGACATCAAGACCGGCCGCCCACTCCCCCTGGACTGGAACGAGCCGGAGCGGCTGGCCCAGGCGGTCAAGGCCATGAACCTGCGCCACGTGGTCATCACCTCGGTCAACCGCGATGAGCGCCTGGACGGGGGCGCGCCCATCTTCGCCCTGGCCATCCGGCGCGTGCGCGAGATCATGCCCGACTGTAGCATTGAGGTGCTTATCCCCGACTTCAAAGGCTCGGCGGAAGCGCTGGCTATCGTCCTGGCCGAGCAGCCCGACATCCTCAACCACAATGTGGAGACCGTCCCACGGCTGTTCAGGCGCGTCCAGCCGCAGGACAAATACGAATGGGCGATGGCGACGCTGGGCAACGCCAAGCGCATCTCCCCCGACGTCGTCACCAAGTCGGGCATGATGCTGGGGCTGGGCGAGACCCTGGATGAGGTCATCGCGGTGATGCGCGACCTGCGCGAACGCGACGTGGACATCCTGACGCTCGGCCAGTATTTGCAGCCGACACGCCAGCATCTGCCGATTGAGCGCTACGTTCACCCCGATGAGTTCGCCGAACTCAAGCGCATCGGGCTGGAGATGGGCTTCCGCTGGGTGGAGAGTGGCCCCTTGGTGCGCAGCTCCTATCACGCCGAGCAGCAGGCCGACGCGCTCTCCGTGCGGCATCGGCGGTAGGCTTAACGGGTTACCGCTCCACGCCTGTCACCCCGATACCTGCCTGGGCCAACGCTCCCTGCAAGTGCTCCAGCGCGGCCTCCAGGGCCGGGTGGGCCTGGCCGGGGGCGCCGGAGGCGGATAGGGTCACGCGCAATTTCACATCCGCGCCGAAGTGGGTGGCGCGCGACTTGACATAGACCTCTGGATGCGCGGCGACCACCGCCCGCAGGATCGGCGCCAGCACCGATTCATCGCCGCAGTTGGTGAAAAGGGTGGCCGAGGCAAAATCGCGCTGGCCGAATAGCTCCAGCAGGAATGGCGCCAGGGCGTTAGTGAAGATGTCCTTCAGTTCGGCAGGCACGCCGGGCAGGCAGACGAAGGTGGTTTCCGGCAACCTGAGCAAGACGCCGGGGGCGGCGCCGACCCGATTGGCCAGGGGGATAGCCCCCTGGGGCATCCACGCCATCTTGCGCCGTGCGGGGGTCAGGTCTGCGCTGGCGACATAGCCCTGCCGGGCCAGCTCCGCATAACGCTGCGCCACCAGTGCCACCGCCTCAGCGTTTTCCACATAGGGCAGGCCCAATCCAACGGCGACTGCTGCCAGGGTCAGGTCGTCATCGGTGGGGCCCAGGCCGCCGCTGGTGAACACGGCGCCCGGTCGGCGGTCGCGTGCAGCACGCACCTCAGCGGCGATCACGTCCGGCTCATCACCAACCACGGTCACGCGCCGCACCCGGCCACCGCGCCCGGCCACCTGACGGCAGAGCCAATAGGTGTTGGTGTCCTGGACGTCGCCTAGAAGGATCTCATTACCGATGATGAGGATCTCAATAAGCGGTTGTTCAGCGGGCATCCGTTCAGGCCGGGCCGGTCTCGCCGAGGACCCTGTTGACGCTCTCCAAAAGTTCCTGGGGGCCGAAGGGCTTGGTGATGTAGTCATCCACCTTGGCAATATGCAGGCCCAGGACCTTATCAATACTCTGGGCCTTGGCGGTGACCACAATGACGGGAATAGAGCGCAGGTCCTCCCTGGCTTTAATCTGCTGATAGACCTCCCAGCCATCCATATCGGGCATCATCAAATCCAGGAGGATCAGATCGGGCTTGCGCTGCTCAATCAATTCCAATCCTGAGTGCCCGCCAACGGCCCCTTGGACTTCAAATCCCTTCCGCCCTAAAATGAGCTTGACCAGTTCAATCATCTCCGGTTCATCTTCAATGCAGATGATCAACCTGGTTGTCTGAGGGGGACCCTGGGTCTCTGACATGCATTTCCTCCTGAAGGTTGACTCCTCCGCATGATGCAGTGTACCACAAGAGCCGCGCATTGTCCACTGAACATTAGTCCCATACGTAAGGCAAGGCAGGTTCCGGGTGCCCCGTTTTACGTTTTCGGTTTTGCGTTTATAATGCATCTCTTGTGGACATGACAGGAGATCGGACACCTACCCATCTCGCCCGTGAAGGCGATGTGGCCCTGCTGCTGGCGGGCGACGGCAAGCGCTTTATCTGCCGTCTATGCGCCGGGGAGCGGCTGGAGACGCATCGTGGGGTGGTGGAGCATCGTGCCGTGATCGGCCTGCCCTATGGCAGCCGGGTCACCTCGCACCTCAACTATCCCTTTTACCTGTTGCGGCCTTCCACCGACGACCTGATCCGTGAAATCAAACGGATCAGCCAGATCGTCTTTCCGAAGGACCTGGGCTATATCTTGCTTAAGCTGGCCATCCGCCCCGGATGCACCGTGATTGAGGCCGGCACCGGCAGCGGCGGCCTGACGCTCGGCCTGGCTCAGGCGGTCATGCCGACGGGGCGCGTGATTTCCTACGATGTGCGCGCCGATATGCAGGCCCTGGCGCGCAAGAACCTGGCCCTGGTCGGGCTGGACGATTATGTGACCTTTAAGCTGCACGACATTGCCCAGGGCTTTGAGGAGCGCGATGTGGATGCCTTGGTCCTGGACCTGCCCAACCCCTGGGATTATGTGGTGCAGGCCCATGCCGCGCTCAAAAGTGGCGGCTTCTTCGGCGCGCTGGTGCCCACCGCCAACCAGGTGATCGCGCTGCTCTCGGCCCTGGAGACCCAGCCATTTATCGCGGTGGAAGTGGAGGAACTGCTCCTGCGCCCCTATAAACCGGTGTCCGCACGTTTGCGCCCGCTGGACCGTATCGTCGGCCATACCGGCTACCTGATCTTTGCGCGCACGCTTGTGCCGGAGGCCGGGGCAGGGGCGGCGGAGCCTGAGGCGGGTGAGATAGAATTCGGTCACGAAGATAGTGAGGAGGAAAAGGTATGAGATTAGGGCGACGATGGGGTGGTTTGGCACGGCGGGCCTTGTTCGGCCTGCCCCCAATAGGCGGTGTCTGGGGCGCGGGGCGACCCTGGCAGATATTACAGCGGGCCAATGCGCTGATGGCGGGCGGCCAACCCCGCCAGGCTGCAGAGCTCTATGATGAACTGGCGCAGATGGCCGAAGCCCGCGCCATGCCGAAGCGGGTGGCGCTGCTCAACGTTCAGGCGGCGCGGGCCTGGCTGGCGGCGGGGGACGAGCAGGCAGCGGTGGAACGCGCTAAACGTGGCTTGGGCGCGTTCATCGCGTTGGGCCAGGGCGCGCGTGTGGCCCGGCTGCTGCCAGAGGTGACGGCCCGGTTGCGCCAGCGCGGCTATGTTCAGGCCGCCGACGAGTTGGAACGTGACCTGCAGGCGCAACTGGCGCGCGCGGGTATTGACGCGGCGGCGGTCGCGTCAGTGGGGGCGGCGGTTGGGCGCGGCTCCTTGCCTGCAAGCTGCCCCCACTGCGGCGCCCCCTTGCGCCCGGATGAGGTGGAGTGGGTGGATAGGGCCAGCGCTGAGTGCCCGTACTGTGGCATGATAGTGAAAGCTGAATGAGCGATGAGGCCTTTCCTGAACGCGTCCGGGCGATCCTGGCGCGGTATAAGCCGATGACTGTGACCGAATGGGAGGCGCGCCCTGCGGCGGTGCTCGTCCCCCTATTCCTGAAAGAGGGCAAATGGCATCTGTTGTTCACCCAGCGTACCGAGACAGTGCAGGATCATAAGGGCCAGATTTCGTTTCCGGGTGGGCGCCGGGATGCGGAGGACGCTTCGTTGTTGGCCACGGCGCTGCGCGAGGCCCAGGAGGAGATCGGCCTTGATCCTGCCGATGTGACCATTTTGGGGCAGCTTGATGAGATGTACACCGTGACGCAGTACCGCATCTCGCCTTTCGTGGGTGTCATCCCTTATCCGTATCCCTTCCGGGTGAACTCTGCCGAGATCGCCGGGTTGATTGAAGCCCCCTTAGAGGCTTTTCTTGACCCGGCCAACCTGGAGCAGCGCGAACGCCCTGCCCTGGTCGGCCCGCCGGTGCCGGTCTATTTCTACCATATCGGCCCGCACACCATTTGGGGCGTCACCGCGCGTATCGTCAAGGATTTCCTGGAGAAGATCGCACCCGCGTTAGGGTGAACCGGGCTGAAGCCCGGCAGCGGTTCGTGCCTGGCCGAAGATGGATGACCGGGGATGGGGATTCAGCCCTTTACCTTTCTTCGCCTTCTCAGCTTCCCTCCTATGTTGCGGAACCTTAATCAAATCGCAACCTGGGCATAAACCTCGCATGGTATATGGGTATATTGTATGATTGTGAATGGCTCATAAAGACTCAGTACATCGCAGGTCTGTCATGCAGAGCGCAGCGAAGCATCTCCAATGTATGTTCAGGAGACCCTTCGCTGCGCTCAGGGTGACATTATTGAACTTGCAGGAGAAGACCATATGCGCAAAATATTGATCCCCCTTATCATTCTGGCCGTTCTGATCGGCGGCCTGTATGTGGGCTATAACCGTTTCGTGGCGCAGGCCGAAAGCACGCCAACGTACCAGACCACGACCGTCCAGCGGGGGACCCTGGTCGCCACCGTGAGCGCTGCCGGGACGATCCAGGCCAGTGCCCAGACCTCGCTCTTGTTCCAGACGGCGGGTAGGGTGGTTGAAGTCCATGTGGAGCCGGGCGATGTGGTGAAGCAGGGCCAGGTGCTGATGAAACTGGATGCAACCGAGCTCCAACTCGCAGTGGATCAGGCCCAGGTGGCGCTGGACATCGCCAAGATCAAGCTGGAGCAACTCAAGGCCGGGCCCACGCCGGAGGAGATCGCCTCTGCCCAGGCGGCCCTGGAGAGTGCCAGGGCCAATCTGGCCGGGTTGCTTAAAGGCCCCGATCCCCACGACATCCGGGTGGCGGAGCTCAATGTGGAGGTCGCCAAGAACAACCTGTGGCAGGCGCAGGCCCAGCGCGACGCCGACCGCGGCAATCCAGGGACGCCCGATTGGCAGCTTGACCTGGACGAGGCCCGGATCAATAACGCCCAGAACCAGTTGGAGATCGCTTTGCAGAACCTGGAGAAGGCCAAAGCCGGGCCGACTGCCGACCAGGTCGCCGCTGCCCGCGCCCAGGTCGTCCAGGCCGAGGCCAATCTTAAGAAGTTGCAGAATACCCCCAGTCGCTACGACGTGGCGATTGCCGAGGCCCAGGTGCGCCAGGCCGAGCTTTCCTTGCAGCAGGCCCAAAACAACCTGAGCAAGGCCGTGCTGACCGCGCCCTACGATGGTATCGTGGCGGCGGTGAACTACCGCGTGGGGGACCAGGCCACGTCATCGCAGCCAGCCGTTGTGCTCATAGACCAGTCGGCCCTGTCCATTCAGGTCAACCTGGCGGAAGTGGATATCCCCAAGATCCAGCTCGGCCAGCCAGTCAATATCACCCTGGATGCGTTGCCCGACCGCAGCTTCACCGGCCACGTGAGTTATATTGCTCCGGCAGGGATAAGCACCCAGGGCGTGGTCAACTTCGCTGTGACGGTCCTGCTGGATGGCGCCGATAGCGCTGTCAAACCGGGGATGACCGCCACTGCCAACATCATCGTGGACCGCCGTGACAACGTCTTGCTTGTGCCCAACCGCGCTGTCCGCTCCCAGGGCGGCCAGCGCGTCGTCCAGGTGCTGTATAACGGCCAGGTCATTGCCGTGCCAGTGCAACTTGGCCTGAGCAACGAGACAGCCACGGAGGTCTTGAGCGGCCTGCAGGAGGGCGACCAGGTGATCTTGAACACAGCGACCGTGGGGAGCCAGGGGTTCGGCCCGGGTGGCGGCGTTTCTGGTGGCCCCTTCTTTATCGGCAGATAGGAATACGCATGGGCTGCTGAACTGGTTCTTCGCTATCGCTCAGAATGACAACAGCCCAGGGGATGGAAGCGCGAAGGATGATTGAGCTGGAGAATGTCACGAAGATATACCGCATGGGCGCGGTGGAGGTCCATGCCCTGCGTGGCGTCAACGTGAAGGTGGATGCTGGTGAGATGGTCGCCATTATGGGGCCATCGGGATCGGGCAAGAGCACCCTGATGAACATCATCGGTTGCCTGGATCAGCCCACCTCTGGGATTTACCGGCTGGATGGCGTAGATGTGGGCAGGCTGGATGACGACGGCCTGGCGGCTATCCGCAACCGTAAGATCGGCTTCGTGTTCCAGAGCTTTAACCTGCTGCCGCGCCTGTCAGCGCTGGATAATGTGGAGGTGCCGCTCATCTACGCGGGGGCGCGCGACCGGCAGCAGCGGGCGCTGGCCGCACTTGAGGCGGTTGGGCTGGCCGACCGCGTCCGCCACCGCCCCAGCGCACTCTCCGGCGGCGAGCAGCAGCGCGTGGCCATCGCCCGCGCCCTGGTCAACAACCCGGCCATCATTCTGGCTGATGAGCCTACCGGCAACCTGGACTCCAGGTCCGGCGCTGAGATCCTGGAGATCTTTAAGCGCCTGAACCGCGAACGCGGCCTGACCGTCGTCATCGTCACGCACGATCCCAACATCGCTGCGCAGGCACAACGCATCATCCGGCTTCTGGATGGGCAGGTGGTGGATGACGGACGAGAGATAAAAAGCTGACCGCTGACTACACTACTACACTACACCGTAAACGGTGTAGCTTGAATACCGTAGGTGTAGCTTGAATACCGTAAATGGTGTAGCTTGACTCATTCTATGGGAGGTAGGGCATGAAGCTGTGGGAGAGTATCCGCCTGGCCTGGCACAGCCTGGGCGCAAACAAGCTGCGCTCAGCACTCACCACGCTGGGTATCATCATCGGCGTGGCTGCGGTGATAGCCCTGCTCTCACTGGGGCGGGGGGTGCAAACCTCCATCACCAGCCAGATTGAGAGCATTGGCACGAACCTGCTCTATGTGCGCCCCGGGGCGCAGACCCAGGGCGGTGTGCGCGCCGAGATCGGGTCGGCGGTAACCCTGACGCTGGACGACGCCCGCGCCCTGGCTGATCCGGCCAATGTGCCCTCGGCGGTGGCTGTCGCGCCGCAGCTAAACAGCTTCGGTCAGGTGGTCGCTGCGGGGCAGAACGTGCGCACGCAGGTCCTGGGGGTGACGCCTGAATACGCCCAGGTGCGCAACTATCAGGTTCTCACCGGTGAATTCATTCAGGACAGCCAGGTCGCCGCCCGTTCTGCTGTAGCCGTGCTTGGCTATACCACTGCAACCAACCTCTTCGGTGACCCTGAAAGCGCCGTAGGCCAGTCCGTTCGTATCAATGGCCAGCCATTCCGCGTCATCGGCGTGCTGGCCCCTAAAGGCACAATTGGCCCCTTTAGCCAGGATGACCTGGTCATGTTGCCGCTGACAACCGTCCAGACCCGCCTGTTTCGTGGCGCGAACGTGCGCGGCAGCGATAGCGTTTCATTGATCAGTGTTCAGGTGGCTGATGCCTCCCTCATCAACCAGGCGACGCAGGAGATCGCCGAGACGCTGCGCCAGCGCCACCGCATCCTGTACGACGATGACTTCACCATCAGCAGCCAGCAGGACGTGCTCAACACGGCCCTTCAAATCACCGGCGCGTTGACGCTGTTCCTGGGCGGCATTGCCGCGATCTCGCTATTGGTGGGGGGTATCGGCATCATGAATATCATGCTGGTGACCGTCACCGAGCGCACGCGGGAGATCGGCATCCGCAAGGCGGTGGGGGCGCGCCGCCGCGACATCCTGGCGCAGTTCCTCACCGAGGCGGTCATGCTGAGTGTGATGGGCGGCCTGCTGGGCATCGCCAGCGGTTGGGGCATCTCGCGGCTCCTGGGCAACCTCCAGGTGGGGACAACCACCATCCAGCCGGAGGTGGGGTTAGACGCTGTGCTCATGGCCACGCTGTTCTCCATGGCTGTAGGCGTGTTCTTCGGCATTTACCCGGCCAGCCGCGCCGCTGCGCTGAACCCGATTGAGGCACTACGGTATGAATGAATCGTCAAACGTCAATGCCCGATAACGCTTAACGCCTCTAGTTTCACAGAAGGAGATCGCTTATTATGGCACAAAGGACACTCTGGATTATCGTCGGGCTCGTTCTCCTGGTCGCTGTCGGCGCTGGGGGGTTCTTCCTGGGCGTGCGCTATGAGAGCGCGCAGGCCGCCGCTGCCGCCGCTGACCGCGCCGCGTTCTTGCGGCAACGGCTTGGCGCTCAGGGCCAGGGTGAAGGCTTCTTCTTTGGTGGTAGCGGTCCAGGCGCGGCTAGCGCGGGCAACTTCGGCGGTGCGCGCGGCAGCATAGAGAGCGTGGACGGGAGCAAGATGGTTGTCAACGGCCCGCAGGGGCCTGTCACCGTGCACCTTTCCACAGACACACGCATCTTCAAGTCCGTTGAAGGCACAGGCGATGATCTGAGGGCAGGCGAGACCGTCACCGTCACCGGCCAGCGCAATCCTGATGGCAGCATCAATGCGACGGCGGTGATCCTCCAGCCCAGGCTGGAGAGGTGATGTCCCTGCTCCAGCCCCCTTGTCCTGGGCCGACATCCCTGCTATAGTTAGCTGTCAGCACAAGCCACACCGTTTTATACCCCCTCCCCCTTGTGGGGGAGGGCTGGGGTGGGGGGTGTGGGTCAGCTACTACATGACGTCCTGTTGTCATTCTGAGCGCAGCGAAGAATCTCGTCGTCCTTGTCATTCTGAGCGCGGCGAAGAATCTTGTCGTCGGCACCTGAGATGCTTCGCTATCGCAGATGCTTCGCTATCGCTCAGCATGACATTATCGCTCAGCATGACGTCCTGTTGTCATTCTGAGCGCAGCGAAGAATCTCGTCGTCCTTGTCATTCTGAGCGCGGCGAAGAATCTTGTCGTCGGCACCTGAGATGCTTCGCTATCGCAGATGCTTCGCTATCGCAGATGCTTCGCTATCGCAGATGCTTCGCTATCGCTCAGCATGACACTATCGCTCAGCATGACATTATCGCTCAGCATGACACTGAGCGCGAAGTGCGGCTATGCGTATCGGGATGTTGACGGACGCCTATAAACCGGTCACAAACGGTGTGACCAACTTCATTGCCCTGCACAAGCGCCAGTTGGAGGCCGCGGGGCACACGGTGATGATCTTCACCTGGGGCAGCCCCCAACCGGAGGACGCCGCCGAAGGCATCATCCGTTCGCCGGCCCTGCCCATCTCGGACACGGGCTACCATATCAGCTTCCGCTATTCCGATGTTGCCCGGCAGCAGTTGCAGACGATGGACCTGCTTCACGTCCACCATCCGTTCGTCAGCGGGCGGCTGGCGCTGCGCTACGGCAAGGCCTGGGGCTTACCCATCGTTTACACCAACCATACGCGCTATGACCTCTACGCGCAGCACTACCTGCCGCCGCTGTCCGATGCCCTGGCTGAGATGCTCCTGCGGTCCTACATGCCCGGCTTCACCGCCCAGTGCGATCTGGTCGTGGCGCCTTCGCCGGGCCTGGCGGCTGTTCTCCGCGACCTGGGTGTGACCACGCCTATCACCATCATCCCCAACGGGATTGAGCTGGCCTCCTTCCGCACGCCAGCCCAACCGCGTCGGCGCACCGACTTCGGCTGGCCGGAGGAGGCCCGCGTGCTCATCTACACCGGGCGGCTCAGCCCGGAGAAAAACCTGGCCCTCCTGCTCCACGCCTTCGCTGCCGCGCACACCGCCCTGCCCCAACTGCGCCTGCTCCTGGTCGGCGATGGGCCGGAGTCGCCCCGGCTGCGCCAACAGGTAACTCAGATGGGCCTGCACCACCTTGTCCACTTCGCCGGGTTACGGCCTTATTCAGATGTGCCGGGCTATCTGGCTGCTGCCGACGCCTTCATCACCGCTTCTGTCACCGAGGTCCATCCCCTCTCCGTTGTGGAAGCGCTGGCGGCGGGCCTGCCGGTGATCGGGGTAGATGCCCCTGGCATTCGTGACCTTATTAAGAATGAGTACAATGGGCTGTTGGCGCTGGAGGACGTAGCCTCTCTGGCGGCGCATATCGTTCGCCTCATGGCAGATGAGGCCTTACGGGCGCGGTTGACCGCCGGGGCGCTGGCCAGCAGTGAGCGCTACACCATTGAGCGCACCACAATGGACTATCTGCGCCATTATGAGGCACTGGTAGAGGCGCGAACCTCTCCCCTGGCCTGTCCCCTGCCAGGGGACCCAGCCGGGGGGGCAGGTTGACCCGCAGGCGCCAACGCCTGGGCCAGCGCGGCGAGCGCCTGGCCGAACGCTATTTAACCGGCCATGGCCTGACCATCCTGGAACGCAACTATCGCTGTCCCGCCGGTGAGGCCGACCTGATCGCCCGCGATGGGGATACCCTGGTCTTCGTGGAGGTGCGCACGCGGCGCGGCCAGGACTACGGCACGCCCGAAGAGTCCATCACCCCGCGCAAACAGGCTCACCTGCTGGCCGTCGCTCAAACCTATCTGGCCGGGCATGGCCTGAATGACATCCCCTGGCGCATTGACGTCATCGCTGTGGAGATGTCGGCGCGGGGGGAACTGTTACGGGTGGAGCATATTGAGAACGCTATTGAAGGATGACGGCATTTGAAATGTCATTCTGAATGACGGCATTTGAAATGTCATTCTGAGCGATAGCGAAGAATCAGGTGGAGCATATTGAGAATGCCATTGAAGGATGACGGTGGGCAGGAGGCCGGGCGCAATAAATTACGCCTCTACAAGCCCGTCGTGGCTATCGTCGGCCCTACGGCGGTGGGCAAGACGGCTCTCTCCCTGCGGCTGGCCGAGGCCCTGGAGGGGGAGATCGTCTCCGCTGATTCGCGCCTGGTGTATCGTGGCCTGGACATCGGCACGGCCAAGCCCACGCCGGAGGAACGGGCGCGTGTCCCTCATCACCTGATTGACATCCTGGACCCCCGCGAAACGTTAGGGCTGGCGCAATACCAGGCCCTGGCATATGCCGTGATAGAGGACATCCAGGCGCGAGGGAAACTGCCTGTGCTCGTGGGCGGCACCGGCCAGTACGTTCGCGCCGTGTTGGAGGGCTGGCGTGTGCCGCAGGCGCCGCCCAACCCCAGGTTGCGTGCGCTCTTGACTGCCGCGATGACAGGTCGGGTGACGCTTGTCCCCGATCCCTGGCGCTGGCTGTTGGCGCTTGACCCGCAGGCCGCTGGCTGGATTGACCCCCGCAATGTGCGCCGGGTGGTGCGCGCGCTGGAAGTCACGCTCACTACGGGCCGACCCTTCTCCGCCCTGCGCCGCCGCCAGCCGCCAGCTTATGCCATCCTGCAGATCGGCCTGACCCTGCCCCGCGATGTGCTCTATGCCCGCGCCGACGCCCGCATTGAGGCCATGATCGCCGCTGGCTGGCCCGAGGAGGTGCGCCGCCTGCTGGCGCAGGGCTACGACCTGAGCCTGCCCTCCATGTCCAGTCTGGGCTACCGCGAGATGGCGCGCTATGTCCTGGGGGAGATTGACCTGGCCGAAGCTGTCCGGCTGATCCGCCGCGAGACCCGCCGCTTTATCCGCCACCAGGCCAACTGGTTCCGCCTCTCGGACCCCCGTATTCATTGGTTTGACATGCGGGAAGAACGGGCAGGGGAAATCATTCAGTTCGTGAGGGAGTGGCTGGCCTCTGTGTAGGGGCGACGCCCTGCGATTGAAATCGTGCTTGGTGAGCCTTAGGTGGGGCATCGGCGCAGGCCGACGCGGTTGCCCATCGTCGTCTGCCTGCGCGGACGATCGGCTTTCGCCCTTCAGGTGCGCCTTCCAGTCGCCAGCGTCAGGTCGTCCCTAAACTGAAATGCACCCGGGAAGAGGGCGCGGGTTGACGTCCGGCGCCAGCCGGAGTATACTTGCGCCATCCCAACCAAGCGATCAGCGTTCAGCCTGCGCCCATCAACGGGGAACATGGAGGGTTGAACGCTGACAGCTATTTTATGCACCTGCGACGCCTGGAACTGCACGGCTACAAGACGTTCGCCAGCCGGACTGAATTCGTGTTCAACTCCGGCATTACGGCCATCGTCGGCCCCAATGGCAGCGGCAAGAGCAACCTGGCCGACGCTATCCGCTGGGTGCTGGGCGAGCAGAGCTACGCCCTCCTGCGTGGCAAGCGCACCGAGGACATGATTTATGCTGGAAGCGAGCGCCGCGCCCAGGCAGGTATGGCCCAGGCCACGCTCGTCTTTGATAACAGCACGGGCTGGTTGCCCCTTGACTTCGCCGAGGTCAGCATTACCCGCCGCGCCTACCGCTCCGGCGAGAACGAGTACTTCCTGAACGGCAGCCGCGTCCGCCTGAAAGAGATCACGGAACTGCTTGCTGCCAGCGGCCTGGCCGGGCGCACATACGCCATCGTCGGCCAGGGGCTGGTTGACATGACCCTCAGCCTGCGCCCTGAAGAGCGCCGTGCGCTGATTGAAGAGGCCGCCGGTATCAGCCTGTATCGGGCCAGGCGCGAGGAGGCCCTGCGCCGCCTGGACGAGGCCCAGCGCAATATGCAGCGCGTGCAAGACATCCTGGCGGAGGTCACCCCCCGCCTGCGCCAACTGGAGCGGCAGGCCCAGCGGGCCAGCGAACATGCGCAGGTCCGCGCTGAGCTGGGCGCGCTGCTGCGTACCTGGTATGGCTACCAGATCGGCCAGGCCCAGGCCGCCTGCGACCTGGCCCAGGCCACGGCTGAGGAGGCCGCCGCTGCACTTGAGCAGGCCCGCCGCGCGCTGGCCGACCTGGATGAGCGGCTGAAGGCGCTGCGCCAGGAAGCTGCCGAACTGCGCGCGCAACTGGCGGCCTGGTCACGCCAGGAGGGCCAGTTGCGCGCCGCCCGCGATCGAGCCGAACGCGAGCGTGCCGTCCAGGGCGAACGGTTGAAGATGCTCAAGGCCCAGCGCGAGGAGGCTGCCGCCGAAGCCGAGGCGCTGGCCGCACAGCGCCAGGCCCAGGCCGAACGCTTGGCCGCTGCCGAGGCGGAGCTTGAGCCATTGCAGGCGCAAAGCGAGGCGGCCCAGGCCGCGGCCCAGGCCGCCCGCGCTGCGCTCGCCGCATACCAGGCGGAGCAGCGCGCCGCCCAAAAGAAGCGCCAGGAAGCTGAACGCCGTTTGGCGCAACTGGCCATTGCTCTCGCCGAGCGCCAGGCCCAGATTGCCCATTTCACAGCCTATCGCGCCGACCTCGCCCGCCAGCTTCAGGATAGCCGTTCGCGCCTGGAGGAGATCAACCGGGCGTTGGAGGCTGTGCAGGCGCGGCTCAAGGGGGCTTCGCTGACCGAGATGGAGGCCCAGGTGGCTGCGGCCAATGTCCGGCTGGCCTCCAGTGCCGCCACCATTGGCCAGGCCGAGGCCGCGCTGGCTCAAGTCTCGGCGCAACTGGCCCAGGCCCAGGCTGAGCTGGCCCGACTGGCCGAACGCCGCCGCCTGCTTGCCAGGCAGGCCACCAGCTCCGGCGACAGTGACACGGCCAGCGCCGCGATCGCCCGTGCCCGCGCTGGCCATGTGCGCGGTATCTGGGGGCTGGCCGGACATGTGCTCCGGCCACGTGACGGTTTTGAGCACGCTATTAGCGCCGCGCTGGGCCCGGACTATGACGCCATTGTCGTCAACACCTGGCAGGACATTCGCGCCGTGCTTGCTGTTGTCCCGCCGGGCAGCCGCCTGACCTTCTTGCCGCTGGCCGAGTTGCGCCCACCTGTGCCGCTCACGGTGCTCCTGGGATGGACGCCCGGCGAGCTTCCCCCCGGCGTCCTGGGAACGGCGGCGCACTTTGTCCAGGTGGAGCGCCCCTTACGCCCGGTTGCAGACTACCTGCTGGGGCGCACGCTGATCGTGGAGGACCTGGACACGGCGCGACGCTGGCTGCCCCAGCTCCCGCCGGGGGCGGGCGTCGTAACCCTGACCGGTGAGGTGCTGCGGGCAGGCGGTGCGGCGACGTTGGGATCACCGCGTCAGGATAACCGGGCTCCAGGTGGGTCTGAAGCCCAGGCGCTGGCCGAGGCCGAAGCTGAGGCGCGCCGCCTGGCCGGGCACTACGAAGCGAGCCAACGCGAGCACGCCCTGCGCCTGGAGGCGTTACGCCAGGAACATGCTCAGCTAGAGCGCCAGGTGGCCGAAGCGGAAGAAGCGCTCCGCAGCGCGCGCGCCCACCATGCAGAACGCCAGCAAGCGGCCCGCCTGGCTCAGGAGCAGGCCCGCATTCAGGAGCGTATCCTTCAGCTTGAGGATGAGATCGCCGCGCTGGATCGGCGCCTGGCCGGGCTGCAGAGCGAGGCCCATTCGCTGGAGGCGGAACGGGCAGCCGCGGAGGACCTGATCCCCCAGCCTCCTTTCCTGGAAGGGAAGGAGGCGTTGGATTCCCCTCTCCTGCAGGGGGAGGAGTCAGGGGAGAGGTTAATTGAGCGTGCATTGACCCTGGAACAGGAAGCGGCGACGGCGCGCCAGGCCTATCAGAACCGGCTGCAGGAGGTTACGGCCTTGCGCCGTACCCTGGCCGACCTGGAGGCCCGGTACACGGCGCAACGCAAACGCGCCGAACGCCTGGCTGCCGATGAGCAGGCCAGCGTCCAGGCACTGGCGGCGGCGGAAAACGCCTGGGCTACGTCGCGGGCCGAGTGGGCCGCGTTGCACGAGAAGACCCGGCCCGCCCGCACCCGACTGGCGGAATTGGAGGCTATGCTGGCTGAGGTGGAGGCCAGCGAGGCCGCCGCCCGGCGCGCGCGGGCTGAGGCGGAGGACCGCTACACTAAGGCCCATCTGGAGGCTGCCCAATGCCAGGCGGCGCTGGCTGCGCTCTACCGCCAGGCCGAGGAGGAACTCTGGACCGAGGATGGGGGGCGGAGGACGGAGGACGACTCGCCGTCCGTCCTCCCTGTTGTCCAGGCACTCCCGCCCGGCATTGAGGCAGCGCTACAGGAGCGGCGGGCACGCCTGCGCCGCCTGGGCGCGGTCAACCCGGAAGCGATCAGCGAATATACCGAGGTGCAAAGCCGCCACGCTTTTCTGACGCGCGAACTGGCCGATCTGGAGGCGGCGTCCTCCCAACTCCAGCGCGTCATTGCCGAGTTGGATGCCCTCATCCAGCGCGACTTCCGCCGCACCTTCCAGGCCGTCAACGCCGAATTCAAGGCGCTCTTCACCCGTCTGTTCGGCGGCGGCTCTGCCCACCTGGTCTTGACCGACCCTGACGACATCGCGCACACCGGCATTGAGGTGATGGCCCGCCCGCCAGGCAAGAAGCAGCAGCCCCTGGCGCTCCTCTCCGGGGGCGAGCGCGCTTTGACCGCTGCCGCGCTGTTGTTCGCCATCCTCAAAGTCAGCCCCACTCCCTTCTGCGTCCTTGACGAAGTGGATGCCATGCTGGATGACGCCAACGTGGGCCGCTTTCGCCAGGTGCTTCAGGAGTTGTCGCAGACGGTGCAGTGCATCGTGATCACGCACAACCGGGGGACGGTTGAAGCCGCCGATACCGTTTACGGCATCAGCCTGACGCCCGAGGGGACCTCTCAGGTGATCTCGCTCAGGCTTGAAGGGCAGGCTCAGTAGGGGCACGGTATGGTGTGCCCCTACCATCTCACCCCGGCTGCCTAGGGCGTCTGCTGGGGCAGCGGCGTGGGGAACTCCGGAGGCAATACCGGCTGCGCCGACTGGATCGCGTTCACCAGGTCCAGCGGGACAGCCGGGTCCTGCGGCACACGGCTCTCCCAGTAGTCCATGAACTGGACCTTCGTGGTGCGCTGCTCATCCAGCCATTGCTGGAAGTGGTCGTCCTGGCGCTGGCGGAGTGTTTGCGGGTCCAGGTCGCGCTGCTCATGGCCGGTGACGTTGAAGATGTACCAGAGGTTGCCACTGCCGGCGATGATGTTGGTGTGCTGGCCTGCTGGCGTGCTGAATACCGCCTTCTCCACCTCGTCGCCGAAGCGCGGGGCCAAATCGCCCAGGGGTGTCCAGGGCAATTCGCCTGTCGTGGCACTCACGATGGTGCGCGCGCGGATCTCAGTTGCCAGCTTATCAAAAGGCTCACCGCTGTTCAGCCGGTCTAACACCGCCCTGGCGCCCTCCTCGGTCTCAAAAGCCATCCACGCGCCCATGATGTGATCCGCGCGCGTGGGGACATCGCGATTGAAGACCTCGCGCAGGCGCTCTGTGTAGATCTCGGCTTCTACCAGCTTGCGGTAATCTGCCTCGGTGAAGTTGATACTGCGCCAGAGCTCGGTCTGTTGGGCGAGCAACGCCTTGAAGCCCTCTTCCGTCACGACGGTAGGCGTAGGGAAGGGGGTGAACGTGGGGAAGGGTGTGGCCGTCTGGGTGATGATGGCTGTCGGCGCCAACGTTGCCGTAGGCGTTAAGGTGCCAGTGGGCGAAGGTAGGGGCGTGGGCGTATTCGTGGGTGTGTTCGTCACCAGCGGCGTGGCTGTGGCCGTCGGCGTGATCGTGGCCGTGGCTGTTGCGGTCGGTGTCGGTGTGCCGTGGCGGTAGAAGCCGAACTGCTGCTCCAGGCGCCCCTGCACCTCCTCAGCGCTGACGGTGATCCCCCGTCGGTTGGCTTCATGGCGGATGAGCACCTCATCAATCATCTGGTTCAGGACATCGCGCCCGATCTGGGTGGGGTCGTTTAACTGGTTCAGCAGGCTCTGCATATAGCTTTGAAAGATGGCCTGAAGCTGGGGGTCCTGCGCCTGTTGGTAGATGGTGCGCAATTGCGCGATCAGGTTCAGGCGGGCAAAGCGCACGCGCGCCTGGAACGCCGCCGTGCTGATCTCCTCGCCGTCGGCGATGGCCACGGGCTGGCGCGGCCTGATCACCTGCTCGCTGATCAGGCCGAAGGCCAGGACGCCGACAACCAGCACGGTCACGCCGATGGTGAAGATCAGAATCAGCCGGCGCTGCTGGGCCTCACGCCGGCTGATGCGAATCTGCTTTTTGGTTGGCCCGACCGTTTCCCGTCGCGCTTCGCGCCGCCTGGCCGCCTTGCTCATGCACGCTCCTGCCTAGCCGCGGGTGTATTCGGCCACGAAGGGGAGCATAGCCAGATGGCGGGCGCGTTTGATGGCCAGAGCCAGGCGCCGCTGGTGCTTGGCGCACAGGCCGGTTTGACGGCGGGGGCGGATCTTGCCGCGGTCGGTCAGGTAACGGCGCAACTGCTCCGGCTGCTTATAGTCAACGTCTCGGATACCGTCGGCGCAGTAGGCGCAGACCTTGGAGCGGCGGCTGATCCGGCGGACGCCTTTACCGGCGCGTGCGGCAACCTCTTCGCCTTCTTCAATCAGCTCCTCGTCTTCTTCAATGTAATCGTCTACCACGGGTTCTCTTCCTCACTGCTTTCAGAATACATCTCGCCGATGTCCACGCCACGCCGGTCGCCCAGGATGATCATCTCATTGGCGACCAATTCGGTGCGGAAGTGCTTCTTGCCCTCTGGGTCTTCCCAGCCGCGCGTTTGCAGGCGACCCTCCACATAGACTTGCTGGCCTTTGGTCAGGTGTTGCTTGCAGATTTCCGCCAGCGTGCCCCAGGCGACCACGTTAAACCATTCCGTCTCCTCGCGGCGCTCGCCCTCTGGCGAGACCCAGGTGCGGCTGGTGTACACACTAAACGAGGTCACCGGCCGGCCGCCGGGGGTATAGCGCATCTCTGGATCCCGGCCCACATGGCCGATGATCATAACTTTGTTGAGTCCTCTCACCATCGGTGGCTACTCCCTGACGATGAACGGCAGACGACGGATCACAGCCATCGTCTGCCGTCTGGTGTCATTTACCGTTATCCACACGCACGATCAGATAGCGCAGAATATCCTCAGACAGCTCCAGGTTGCGTTCCAATGTTTTCACGCTGGCCGGGTCTAACTGGACCTGCATGTAGACATAGAAGCCTTCGCGTTGTTTATCAATGGGGTAGGCCAGGCGGCGACGGCCCCACTGGTCCACTTTGATGACCTGGCCCTGGTCGGCGTTGATCCAGCCGCGGACTTTTTCAATGACATTCTTCAGGCCCTCGTCTTCTGTCTGGGGACGAACGACGAGGGTCATCTCATAGTCGCGCTTCACGAAACGAACAGCCTCCTCTCCTCGGGATTGCCCCCGCACCGGGCGGGAGCGGAAAGCAGCACGAGTAGCTATCAGCGCTCAGCTTTCAGCTAACACACTTCAATGACCGTAGATAAGCTGAAAGCTGATGGTTGACCGCTATATTGTGCTGGCGCAACGCGGTAACTATAACATAAAGCGGGGATTTCGGCAAGCCTGGCCCCCACCGCGTGTATTCCACATTGGGGGCAGCCCTGCGACGGCAGCCCGGCCCTGAGCCCTGCCCTGACCCTGAGCGTAGCGAAGGGGAAGGGGCAGCGAAGGGGAAGGGGCGCGCCTGGGAGGGGGGTGCAATTCATTGCGCCCCCTCCCCCCTTGTGGGAGAGGGAGAAATGTGAGGAGAGGGTGCGGTTTCGCCCCGTTTGACTTGTCCCCCCTGGCTTGATATAATGGAACTGGTGTTCTAAAGAATGCGAGGTGAGCCATGATCCGGATCGGGACAAGCGGCTATTCGTATGACGATTGGGTGGGGCCGGTGTACCCGCAGGAGTTGCCGAAGCGTGACTGGCTGGCCTATTACGCCCGCGAGTTTGACACCTGTGAGCTGAACACGACGTTCTATCGGATGCCCGCGCCTGCCATGCTGGAGCGCATCGCCGAGAAAGTGCCGCCAGGGTTCCTGTTCTCTGTCAAGGCTTTCCAGGGTATCACGCATGAGCGCGAGGAAGGTCTCAAGCTGGCATCGGAGTTCGCTACGGCCCTGGCTCCCCTGCGCCAGGCGGACACGCTCGGCGCGGTCCTGGCGCAGTTCCCCTATTCTTTCCATCCTACACAGGAGAACCGGGATTACCTGATGCGGCTGCGCCAGGCGTTTGGCGACGTGCCCGTTGTGGTGGAATTCCGCGATGCCAGGTGGGTGAACGAAGATACATTTGACATCCTGGAGGAGATCGGGTTTGGCTATTGCTGCGTGGATGAGCCGCGCCTAAAAGGGCTGATGCCGCCGATTGCCGTCGCCACCGGCCCGGTGGCCTACGTGCGCTTTCATGGGCGGAACGCCGCCAAGTGGTGGCAACATGAGGAGGCCTGGGAGCGCTACGATTATATGTATACGGCGGAGGAACTCCAGGAATGGGTGCCCAAACTCCAAACGCTGGATCAGAAAGCGCCTTTGACACTGGTCTACGCCAACAACCACTGGAGCGGCCAGGCGGTCGCCACGGCCCGCCTATTGCGCACGCTGGTCCAGCAGGCGGCGGCAGCCCCCTGATAGGGGGACGGGGCTTTGTTTTAGAAAGGCCCTGCGATTTCAATCGCCAGCGCCAGGTCACCCTGTGTGCATTTGTGCACAATATGGGCTATACTTGGGATGAGCGGATGCGCTCAAATTATTATGTTGAGGCGAGTCCTGTTTGCGAGCCTGGCGCTTATTTTGATCAGCGCTGGTCTGGCGGTCGGCCTGGCGGGAGCGCAGGGCAATGACGTGCCAGAACGCGCCTTGCCGTTGATCAATCCTACGACGGGATCGTTGACGGGGAATCGGGCTGGGGCCTTCGCCTACTATAGATTTGACTATCCCGGCAAGTACTGGGTGGCAAAGCTGACGCTCACCTTCAGTCCGGACGACGCCGTCGTTCATCCTGCCATCGGCCTGAACGTCTATGCCCCGGATGGTACAGCCTATACCGGCAGCGTCACAGAGACGCTGGGAAGCCAGCGGGTGCGCTTTGCCTCCGGCCTGGCGGGCAGCTATCTGGTGCAGGTCTATAATTACGCCCCAGGTCATACGATTAATTACATGCTCACACTCCAGGGCGTCCCGGTTCCCCTGGCGCCGACGCCGACACCCGCTCCCAATACGCTGGTCCAGAGCCTGTTGGGCAGCCTCACAGGGAACAGCGGTGGCGCGTTTGCCTACTATACCCTCTTTTATCCAGGCGATGGCTCCACTGTGCGCCTGAGCGCTACCTTCTGGCCTGCGGATGAATGGCTCAACCGGGGGCAGGGCTTCAACGTGTATTGGGAGGGCCGCCTGATCGCGCGGAGCCACCCGAAGCGCGATGACATCGCCCGCCAGACCGCTGAGTTCTCCAGCGCCCTGGCAGGCACCTTTGTGATCCAGGTCTATAACTACAATCCGGGCGTAACCACGCACTACACGCTAAGCAGGGAATAGAGGGCCTAACGGGGCGCCAGGAACTGCGCCGCGACCCAGCCGATTCGCCCCTGGGCGTCGCGCACCTCAACCCACTCTATGTTATTCGCTATCTCACGGCGATAGAGGATCTCCACAGGCGTACCTTCGGGCAGCGCAGCAATAACCTTGCCGCCGGGCGCGTCGCGCAGGAAGGCACCTAGCCCGCCGGTGTTGGCGATAACCGCCGGGATAGGCGTCGGCGTTGGTGTCTCTGTTGGGGTCGGGCTTGGCGTAGCGGTCTGTGTGGGCGTCAGCGTCTCCGTCGGCGTAGGCGTCTGAGTCATTGTAGCGGTTGGTGTATTGGTCGCCGTTGCTGAAGGGGTCGGCGTTGGCGTTGCCGATGGGGTCTGGGTCGCCGTTGATGTCGGCGTGGGTGTAAACGTGGGCGGCACCAAGGGATCCAATTGGGCCATAGGAATAACGATGAGTTGGAGTGCTGTGGGGCGTTGTAACCGCGTGGCGATTGCGGTTTGCAGGTCCACAACCTGCTGATAGGTCGGCTGGCGCGAACTGCGGAGGGTGATACGCAGGCGTAGGGCCTCGCTCTGGGAGAGCGTGTTGACCTCAACGAGTTGAGCGTCGGGGAGCGCGGTGATCTCGGTGGCAACAGCGACGCGGATCTCCTGCTCCAGCCGTGCCTCCTGAACGAAACGCAGCGTGAGGACGACGAGTGGGATGGTCACGAGCAGGACTAACCCTCCCGCGATGTACAGGCTGCGCGGCGGGCCGTTCTCGCGCAGGTCCAGGTACAGTGGGCGAAAGCCGAGCGCGGCAAAGACGACGATACCGGCGAACCAGATAGCGGCGAAGTTGGTCAAGAAGAGCAAGAGTGCTCCGAGCGCGGTTGCCGGGCTGCTCACGGCGAGACCGATGCCGACGGTACATAGTGGGGGCATGAGCGCAGTCGCAATGGCGACGCCGGGGAGAGCAGCAGAGAGGTGTGGCTGGGCGAGCGCATAGGCCGCCGCCGCGCCGCCGGCAAGCGCGATGCCCAGGTCAAAGGGTGTGGGTCGGGTGCGGGCCAGCACTTCGCCGGGTAGCTCTTCAAGCATGCCGAACGGCAGCGCATGTCCCAGCCAGGCCAGCGCTGCTGAGAATAGCACGGCCAGCACGCTGCCTTCTATCAGCGCGAGAAAGGCATGACGGAAGACGCGCTGTTCGCCCGCCACCGAGGCAAGCGCTAGCCCCAGGATGGGCGACATGAGCGGCGCGACGAGCATAGCACCAATGATCACAGCGGTAGAATTGAGCAGCAGGCCGAAGGTGGCAATGCTGCAGGAGAGTATAATGAGGAGGAAGAAGTCAAAGCCGGGGGAGGATGCCTGGGCCAGTTGCTCAAGCACTTCTGCCCGGCGCTTATAGGGAAGGGGGTGAAGCAGACGCCACTTCATGTGGGCTCCTCCGCCAGGCACAGTCGCCTGAAATCGGCACGTGCCTGGCCCTCGGCTACAACGACCAGGACGTCGCCTGCCTGAAGCACGGTATCGCCGTGCGGGATGATCACCTGCCGCCCCCGCCGGATCGTCGTAATAACGCCGTCACGCGGCCAGGTAACCTCACTAATGCGACGGCCCGCACAAGGGGCACCCGGCTGGACGATGACCTCTTCAACGTTGATGCCCGTATATGCGCTAAGGCGAACCTGGTGAGCGCGATGGCGCAGCGCAGCGCGGCGCGTAAGCGCAATATTGTAGGCGCGCACCAGATCCGTCCGGCGCAGGACGCCAAGCAGTTTACGGGGGTTATCGCGGGCGACGACCGGCAAGCGCCCCACATCGCGTGTGCTCATCCGCCGCAGCGCCGCCCCGATGCTCTCATCTGCATAGGTGACAAGCAACTCCCGCGTGCACACATCCCCCACCGTAAGGGCCTTCTCCCCTGCCCCTTTGTCGTTCTCCTGCACCCGGTCCAGGTCCTGCACGGTAAATATGCCCACTAATTCACCGGCATCGTTCACTACCGGCAACCCATGATGACGTGTGCGCATAAACACATCGGCTGCGGTCGCCAGAGAATCACTCTCGCGCAGCGTCACAACTTGCGTTTGCATGATCTCGCCAACGGTGAGGGCCTCAAGCACATCCACGTCGCGCCCACGCTGCAGGTGGATGCCTTTGCGCGCCAGGCCGAGTGTATATACCGAATCGTGCTGAATCGCCTGTGACAGGAGCAGGCTGACAGTTACAGCGAACATCAGTGGCAGGATGATCCGGTAGTCGTTGGTCATCTCAAAGAGCAAGATGATGGCAGTGAGCGGCGCATGGACAGCGCCAGCGAGGACGGCGGCCATCCCGACCATAGCGAAGGCTGGCGGGGCAGCGTTCAAGCTGGGGAAGAGGTGATCCACTACAGCGCCGTAGGCTGCGCCAAGCGTCGCGCCCAGGAAGAGCGACGGCGCGAACACGCCGCCAGGGAAGCCGCCGCCAATGCTCACTGCCGTCATCACGAGCTTGGCCACGAGCAGGGCCACAAGCAGCGTGAGGGTCAGGGACTCGCCATTGAGGATACGTTCAATGGTCTCATAGCCGACGCCGAAGACCTGGGGCAGGAAGATGCCAGCCAGGCCAACGACCAGCCCGGCGGTCGCGGTCTTGAGCCAGCGGGGGACGCGCCAGGCATGGAAGACATCTTGCGCAGCGTAAAGGGCACGGATATATAACGCAGCCACCGGCCCGGCCAGCAGCCCCAGCCCCAGATACAGGGGTAGCTCCAGCGCTGAGCGGAACGGGTAGGCTGGGACGCGAAAGGCCGGTTGCGTCCCTGAAACCGCCTGCGTGAACACGGCGGAGATAACCGCGGCGATCACCACGCCACCCAGCGCGCCACCGCTGCTAAGTTCGCCGAGGACGATCTCAATCGCGAAGAATACCCCGGCAATAGGCGCATTGAACGCCGCCGCAATACCGCCCGCTGCCCCTGCTGCCACCAGCGTCCGCACCCGCTCGTCCGACAGGCGCAATCCCTGGCCGAAGAATGAGCCCAGGTTCGCGCCGATCTGCACCGAGGGGTCTTCAGGGCCAACTGACGCGCCAGAGCCAATGGCGAGCGCCGCCGCGACCGCTTTCAGCGGAGCACGCCGGTAGCGCAAGCGCCCACCCGCCAGCGCCACCGCCTCCATAATCCCGGCCACGCCATGATGGCGCTCTTCGCCGATAAGGAAGTGCATGATCAGGCCAACGATCACCCCCCCGATCATCGGGATGAGCGCAATGGTCCATCCACCCAAGGCGCGAAGCGCCGTCCCCAGCCCAGCGAACATCGCCGTGTGGGCCAGGTCAATCAGGCGCTTAAACAGCCAGACGCCGATGCCGCCGCTGAGACCAACGAGGAGCGCCAATCCGCCGAGCACAGCCAATTCCGAAGGCTGCCAGCGGTCCAGCCAATGCGCTATTCTCTTGCGTAGAGCAAATTCTGCCATGGGTATCCGAACTACTTGGACTCAACGGTCCGCGTTTTCGTCAGATTGGAGACAATGCGAATATCGCCGTTGGGCACGATGTGCAGGTGGCCTTCAGCGTCGCGCAGGTGCGTGGAGCGCAGTGTGATGCGCTCCACTACGCCTTCAACGGCCCCGACGCGGATCGTGTCGCCGATGACATACTGGCCTTCAAACAGGATAATGATCCCGCTGATGATGTCGCGGAACAGTACCTGGGCGCCGAGCGAAATGGCCAGCCCGGCGACGCCCGCGCTCGCCAGGAGAGGGGTGACATTGATGCCCAGGGTGTACAGCACCATCATGCCAGCGACGATCGCCATGAGCACAACCACCGTGCCGCGCCCAACACGTAACAGCGTTCTTAACCGGGCGAGTTGATCCGGCTCAGTCACCGTCGCCTCCAGGCGCCGGTTGATCTGGCGCGAGGCCAGGCGGAGCACACGGTCGGCCAGGAGGAAGAGCAGGACGATCAGCCCGATGCGCAAGAGCGTGCCAATGGCTTCCGATACCAGGGGCTCAAGTGTGGCGGGCATTAGAGCCTCTCCTCCTCTCGTTCCGTCTTCTCCTCGTGGATTTCTATGTCGGCTTGCGCTTCAATGTCCTCCGGGATGCCTATCCTCTCAAGTGGGGGGGCTATCGTTGGCATCTCGCCTGCCAACTCCGCGTCCACTTCAGCCGTCAGCCGCTCAAGCACCTCCTCGGAGATGAAGCCGTCACGGCGCAGATCAAGCAGCGTTGCACGCTGGACGCGCAACAGTTCACGGCGAATGGTGTCAAGCTCTTCAGCCTCCAGCGTCGGGTTGGCGCGGAGTGCGTCACTGACTGCAGTCGCCAACACCTGGATACGCCCGGACAGTTCGGCCTTGATCGTTTTCCAGATGTGAGTTGAGAGCAGGCCCTCCCGATGCAGGCGGTCCAGGTGGGTTTCGGCAGCACGGAGCGTGGCCATGCGCGCGTGCTGCATCTCATACTCAATTTGCGCCTCGGTGCGCGTCACAATGCCCAGGCGGCGCATAAAGGCACTTATCGTTGTGCCCTGGATGATCAGTGTGAACAGGGCGACGCCGAAGGTCATGACACGCAACAGCGCCCGGTCGTCGCCGAGCGCCATCGGCAGGCTGAGGACGAGCGCCAGGCTGATCGCGCCGCGCAGCCCGCCCCACGTCAGGATGTGCTGCCAGCGCAAGGGTATAGGTTGTGCAAAATGGTTGCCCACCCAATTCAGGCCATACACGGTAACGACCCGCGCGATCAACACCGCCAGGATAGCCCAGAGAACCGGTTGCCAGGCGGCCAGCAGTTCTGGGATGTTCACCTGCACCCCGATAAGCAGAAAGACAAAGGAGTTCACCAGAAACGCAATGTACTCCCAGAAGTTAAACAAGATGATGCGTGTTGTCGGGCTCATGCCGCGCGGGCCGATATTGCCATTCACCAGGCCAGCGGCGGCGACTGCAAGCACACCGCTGAAGTGCAGCCGTTCGGCGATGACATAGGAGCCGAACGCCAGCACAGTCGTTAATGTTGTCTCAATGAGATAATCATCCACGCGGGCGATGAGGCGCGAGATGGCCAGGCCGAGGACCAGGCCGATCGCTGTGCCTCCCACCGCCACCGCAATAAACTCGCTGAGGCCCTGTAACAGGTCAGATTGGCCGGTCAGCGCCGCCGTCAGCATCAGGTGGAAAATAACGATGGCTGTCCCATCGTTGAACAGGCTCTCGCCCTCCAGCAGAATCTCCAGCCGCTTGGGGGCGCCGAGCGCGCGGAAGAGCGCGACGACCGCAACCGGGTCGGTGGCGGCGATGAGCGAGCCGAAGACGAGCGCGAGGGGCAGGCTGAGCGGGGTCGTCCAAGAGATGATCAGGCTGACGATCAGCATGGTGATGATCACACCGGGGACGGCAAGGAGCAGGATGCGCGGCAGATTGCGCACGAGTTCGTTCACATTGAGCTGGAAGGCGGCCTCAAAGATGAGCGGCGGGACGAACAGCGCCAGGATGAGTTCGGGCGTCAGGAGGATGTCAATTGGGCTTTGGAAGGTGATCAGCAGGCCGACAACGACGAGCGCAACTGTGTACGGAATGCGGAAGCGCCGCACGGCAATCGCGACCAGCGAGGCGATCAAAAGCAACTCAATAATCAGCGTTTCGGTGTTGATGAACTGTTCCATAGCCAGTGGCCTAATTTACCCTTAGAATGCGGAGCTTGCAAGTTGCCTGTGGGCTATGTGTCTTTTGTCACATCCGGCGAAATCGGGTATAGTAGGCCAGGAAATGCTAATTCAAGAAATGTCATCCTGAGTGCAGCGAAGGATAAGGAGGCCAGGATGGGGTTTGTTTTAATGCTCCACTCCCTTATACGCTGGGCGATTGTCATTGTCGCCGCCATCGCCATCCTCCGATTCGCATTGAGCTGGCTGCGTGGGGGCGCATTTGGCCGCCTGGACCGCGGGCTGGTGAGCGGCTTCAGTGGCCTGATGGACCTCCAGGCTCTGCTGGGCCTGATCTATCTGTTCTGGGCAGGCCTCAGCGGGGACGGATTTCCGGCTTATCGCATCTTGCATGCGTTTATCATGATCGCTGCGGTGGCGGTCGCCCATATGGGGGCACGCTCTTCCAGCACGCCTGATGCAGTCCGCCACCGCAATGCGCTCTTCAGCGTCGTGGTTTCGCTGGTGTTGATCATCGTCGGTGTGGCGATTCTGCCGCAAGGTTGGTTGGGATAACGAAATACAACAGTGAGGGATCAGGAAAGATGCGCGTGCTGATCACAGGAGGGACAGGCTTTCTTGGTCGGGCGCTGGCGCGTAGCCTCCTGGCGGATGGCTATGAGGTGATCGCGCTCAGCCGCAGGCCGGAGCAGGTGCGAGGGCTGCCCCCAGGGGTCCGCGTTGTGGGTTGGGACGCTCACAGTGCGCAGGGCTGGGGGCATCTGGCGGAAGGCGCCACAGCGGTCGTGAATCTGGCGGGCGAGAGCATTGCGGGTGGCCCCTGGACCGCCGAACGCAAGCGCCGCATCCGCGATAGCCGCGTTAACGCCGGCCAGGCTGTGGTCGCAGCCGTGCAGGCGGCCCGGCAGAAGCCAGGCGTTGTCGTTCAGGCCTCCGCTGTAGGCTATTATGGCCCGCATGGCGATGAAGCCATCACCGAAGAGACACCGCCTGGGGATGACTTCCTGGCCCGTGTGGCCGTAGATTGGGAAGCCTCCACTGCCCCGGTGGAGGCCCAGGGCGTGCGCCGCGTGATCATCCGCACCGGCCTGCCACTCAGCCGCGAAGGTGGGGTGTTTCCATTCTTTCTACTCCCTTTCAGGTTCTTTGTGGGCGGGCCGCTGGGCAGCGGGCAGCAATGGCTCCCCTGGATCCACATCGCCGATGAGATCGGCGCGATCCGCTTCCTCATAGAGAACGCGGAGGCGCACGGGCCTTTTAATCTCTCGGCGCCCAACCCGGTCACGAACGCGGAGTTCAGCCGCATCCTGGGGCGCGTGATGGGGCGCCCCAGCTTCATGCGTGTGCCCGCCTTCGCCCTGCGCCTGGCCCTGGGGGAGCTGTCCACGCTCATGCTCAGCGGGCAGCGGCAAATCCCTCGCCGTCTTGTGGAGATGGGCTATCGCTTCCGCTTCCCTGAGCTGGAAGGGGCTTTACAGGACCTGCTCAGACGAGGCCCCTGAGAGGCTCCGACCGGGCTATGGGAGTTGTAGCCTCCCTTACGGTACGCCGGGCCCCTGGCTGATATAAGCAATACAGATGACAGAGGAAGCGCCATTTGGGTTGGTCGTCCTGTTTGGCTCCGGGGAGACATCGCCGCGCGGCGGGCAGATTTGGGAGGCTATCGCGCGGCGTTTGCCCGTGCCGCTGCGGATCGCCGTCCTGGAAACGCCCGCAGGCTTTGAGCTGAACTCGGCCCAGGTCGCCGGGCGCATCGCCAGCTTCCTCCAGGTACGCCTGCAGAACTATCGTCCCCAGATCACGGTCATCCCGGCGCGCAAACGGGGCACGCCCTTCAGCCCGGATGACCCGGCCATCACTGCGCCGCTCCTTGACGCCGATGTGATCTTCCTGGGGCCGGGCAGCCCGACCTACGCGGTGCGCCAGTTGCACGACAGCCTGGCCTGGCAGCGGGTCATGGCCCGCCATCGCCTGGGGGGCGCGCTGGTCCTGGCCAGCGCCGCCGTGATCGCCATCAGCGCCCTGGCCTTGCCCGTCTATGAGATTTACAAGGTCGGTGAGGATCCCCATTGGCGCCCTGGCCTGGATTTCTTCGCGCCTTATGGCCTTTCGCTTGTCTTCGTCTCCCATTGGAACAACGCGGAGGGTGGCGCCGAGCTGGACACCAGCCGCTGCTTCATCGGCCAGGAGCGATTTGCCCGGCTCCTGCCACTTCTGCCGCCACAGGCAAGGGTCGTGGGAATTGATGAGCAGACCGCGCTGGTGATGGATATTGAGGCCGGGGAGTGTCAGGTGTTGGGGCTTGGCGGCGTCACGCTGATCGGATCAGGCCAGGAGCGGCGCTTTAGCACAGGCGCAAATTTCCTCCTGAGCGAGTTAGGGCCGTTCAGCACCCCTGATCCGGCCACAGGTCTCCCTCCGGCGGTATGGGCAGAAGCCCAGGCTGCCTGGCGCCAGCGCAAGCTCCCGCACCAGCCACCGGCGGAGGTCCTAGCGCTGGTGGAGGCGCGCCAGGCCGCGCGCGAGGCCCAGAATTGGGCGACAGCAGACCGGTTGCGTGAACGCATTGCTGAGTTAGGGTGGAGGGTGATAGATACCCCAGAGGGGGCGCGGCTTGAGCCGCTTTGAGTGGGGCCGACAGGGGGCCAGGGGGAAACCGCTGCGATATGCTCAGGTACAGAGGGGAAGGTATGGGCCTGCCCCTCCCTTATCCTGACATGGAGCAAGGGGGTGCAGGCCCACTGTCTGCCCCGATGATCGTGGCTCAGCCGCTTCCCACCCTATGCCGCCGGGCTACGCCTGGGATCGCCCAGCCAAAGCGCGATGGCAGAGACGAACAGCCACACTGCGGAAATATCCCAGGCACGCTGGAGCGACATGAAGGCCGCGAGCCAGACTGTGACTACGGCGATGATGTCAGGAATCATGGCCGTAGTGTATACGGTTTAGCTGGCGCGGGTCAATGGGAGAAAAGGGCCAACCTCGCCTGTCAACGCCCGGTCACGCAGGCGCTGGAGTTACGCGCTCTCCGGGCTGGCTGGGCTGGCAGTCTCAGTAGATCACAAAAGTGTCACCCTGAGCATACATTGGAGATGCTTCGCTGCGCTCAGCATGACAAACCTGTGATCTACTGAGTCTCGCTACTGTCCTCACTGCCCTCTGTGGGGAGGCCAGATGGCGCCACATCTTCACTGACGCGCTGCCAGGCAGAGGCCGGCGTGGGCTCGGCAGCGGAGGGCAAGGCCTCCTCGCGCATCATGTTGAAATCGCCGTTAAAGCGGGCCCCTTCCTCAATGATGAGGCTGGCCGCCGTGACCTTCCCCATGGCGCTGCCGGATGGGGTGATGCGGAAGCGGCCTGAGCAGGTTACCTCGCCATCCAGTTCCCCGGCGACTTCAATCTCGCGGGCGGTGATCGTGGCCTTGACACGCGCCCCCTGGGCAATGATCAGCCTGCCCTCACAGGCGATCTCCCCCTCCAGCGTGCCTTCAACACGGAGGTCCCGTGTGGTCCGAAAGCTGCCGTTGAAGACGGAGTGGCGGTCCACAATGCTATAGGTTTCCGCGGCCTGTGCAGCCCGCTCATCGGCATATGCCTGGCGGGCCGGGGTGTAGGTCGTTGTGCGGTCGTAAACCGAAGCCATAAGCTATCTGTCTCCCTTTCCGGGTTTCATGCTGAAGTGACAATTGATGACTGCGCCTTCTTCCACCACGAGCACAGTCGTCTTGATGCGCCCCTTGGCGCGCGCCGTCGGCGTGAGATGCAGGCGGTTCTCGCACTCCACCTGCCCGTCAAAGGTGCCGGCGATAACTACCTCGCTGGCCTTCAGTTGGGCGTTGGCGCGGGCGTTCTCAGCGATATAGATGGATTTGGCGGCTTCCAATTCGCCATCAAAAGCGCCCTCTACCCGCACACTTCCCTCTGACTTGAGCTTGCCGTTGAAGCTGGAATCGCGGGCGATAATGGTTGCCGCCGAAGGGGCCACCTCAGCCGCCGTGGCCGTTACCGGTGCTGGGGTGGAAGCGGCAGGGCTTGCCGGTGTCACGCGCCGCCAGGCCTGCTCATCCGTCGCCGCAGCCTCCTCAGACTCTTCGTCGCCAGCCGTTGAACGGCGCAAGGCCTCCTGGGCGCGTCGGTAATCGTCCAAGGACTCTCTTGTTCGTCTGAACATGGTCATGGGGTATTCCTCCTCGTGGGCCACCAAGGTAAAGGACGCTCTATCTTACCCGATTTAGCGGAATTGTGCAACCGGCTGCCCCACCTGACCCCGGAGGGCCGGTTAGAAGTCCAGGCCGAAGCCCCCTTCGCCAACGAAGGGGTTGGTGCGTCGTTCCTGCCCGATGGTCGTCGCCGGGCCGTGACCGGGGTAGACGATCACGTGATCGCCGAGCGGGAAGAGCCGTTCACGGATGGAGCGGATAAGCCTGTCGTAGTCGCCGCCGGTCAGGTCGGTGCGGCCAATGGAACCGGCGAAGAGGCAATCTCCCACAAACACCGCTTTATCGCCGTTATAGAAGCTGACCCCGCCGGGCGAGTGGCCGGGCGTAAATAGCACCTGCAACTGCCCTCTGCCGACGGCGATGACATCGCCGTCCTCCAGGAAGTTATCGGGCTGGGGCGGAGGCGGCACCTGCATGTTCAGGAATAATAACGCCCCCTGCTGCATGAACTGCAGGATGCCCAGATCGGCGCGATGCAGTGAGAAGGGGGCGCCGGTGATCTGGCGCAACTCCTCCACGCCCAACAGATGGTCAAAGTGGGCGTGGGTCGCCAGGATGTGCCGGATCGTCCAGCCATGCGCCTGGGCAACGCGGGCGATGGTCGGGGCCTCATCCGCCGGGTCAATGACAACGGCCTCGCCGGTGGCCTCGTCCGCCACAAGGTAACAATTGGTTTGGAGCATGCCCAGGGTGAGGACTTCAATGACCATAGACGGAGGAGGGAGGGCCAACAGCTTCCCTCAGTAGCGTGGCTCTCGCGTCAGCTCCTCCGGTCGCGCAAAGATCATGCGCCCGGCGGCGGTTTGCAACACCTTGGTGACGACGACATCTATCGTGCGGTCAATATAGCGGCGCCCTTCCTCAACGACGACCATGGTGCCATCATCCAGATAGCCCACGCCCTGGCCCAATTCCTTGCCCTCCTGGATCACCTGCACGCTCATCGTTTCGCCCGGCAGGAAGATGGCGCGGACGGCGTTGGCCAGTTCATTGATGTTCAGGACCTGCACCCCTTGCAACTCCGCGACGCGGTTCAGGTTATAGTCGTTGGTCATCACCGGGCAGCGCAGCCGCTTGGCCAGCATAATCAGCTTGTCGTCCACCTCGCGCACGTCCTCTACGTCCAGGTCGGTGATGCGCACAGGGACGCGCGATTCTTTCTGCAAGCGGTTGAGGATATCCAGGCCACGGCGGCCACGGTTGCGGCGCAGGACATCGGGTGAATCGGCGATATGTTGTAGCTCATTCAGGACGAAGCGGGGCACAAGCAGCGTCCCGCTGATAAAGCCTGTCTGGCTGATGTCGGCGATGCGCCCGTCAATGATCACGCTGGTATCCAGGAGGATGCTGCGTTCCTCTGCTGTGCCCTCCTTGGGGCTGTCCTCCAGCCGCCGCATTAGTGGGTTACGCTCCCCAAGCAGCGCAAAAATCTCGCGCTGACGCATCGTCATCACCATCACGCCGATATAGCCGAAGACGGCGGCGCTGATCACGGGCATAAGTTGGCCGAAAGGATCAGGCAGGCGGGAGAGCGGGAAGGCAGCCAACGCCGCGATGAACAGGCCAATGACCAGGCCAATCGTGGCGGCGATGAGTTGCGTGGCGGGGACCGACGCGACCAGGCGCCGCAGGGCGCGCGCCGGGCGTGTGGTGATCCAGGGTGTGATAATCAGACCCGCCAGCACACCGACCAGTGCCAGCACAACCGGCGTTGCCCAGGGGCGGGCTGGATCGATGATAAGCTCCTGAATGTAGCTGACCCCAATATAGACGCCAGCCAGCCCAAATACGACCATCCCAATCAACCGGAAAAGCATCTCTATACTCATCATAAGGACTCCCATAAACGCGAAAAGGTGAGCGCGCAGCCGGCAAGCTCACCTTCCAAAGATAGCAAAAGGGTGGGCCCGGCTGCAAGTTTGAGCCGGCCGGGCCTGGGAAAATGCGACCCTTGTCGGAATAACCGGATAATAAGTCCACGCTGCGCGCTGGCGCGACCCGGCCGGCAGGCGCTGGAACCGTTCACATCCCGGCTCCCAATGCGACCATCGCTCCTGGACCGGTAACCAGGATCAGTTTAGCACAGGCGGCCAAATGATGCAAGGGGGAAAGTGAAAAAGTCAGGAGCATCGGTTTGAATCTCAAGTGCATTCCCCCCAAGAGGGAGAGCATGGCAGTCGGCGGCAGGGCGGCTGAACCTGTCGCACTTCCTTTATGTGGGCGGAAATAATGGGTAGAGGTCAAGGTCTTGAAGGTACAGGCTATGTTTTGCAATTGGAAAGCGAGGGTAACGTGAGCAAGCGCAATCTGATCCTGGTCACGGCAGGGGGTCTGTTGCTCTTTGTGTGCGTTGCCTGTGTGGTTTTGAGCGCTCTCGTTGGGCGCTCAGAGCAGCCAGCAGGTGCCCAGGTGACGCCTACTGCGTCGCCTGTCGTGCTTGCTCAAGCCACGCGGACGCCCAGGCCCACAGTCGCACCGGTGCGGACGACGCCGCCAACCCACACGCCAACATTGGAGCCGAGTGATACACCTGGGCCAACAGACACACCTGGGCCAACGGACACGCCATCCAATACACCGACGATCACACCGACACCGTCGGACACACCGACGCCTACACGGACACCTATCCCTACACGCACGCCTGATCCACGCACACAGTATAGCACGATAGACATCCGCGAACTGGAATCTTACGCCAATGATCACATCGGTGAGCGGGTGCGCCTGCGGGGGCAGGTGTTCAATGTCGGCGCCGACTATTATCAGATATGGGTGGATAAGCCCGGGAGCTACCTGGATGTGGCTGTCCTCATCACATATATAGGGATCGTCCCCCCGCGCGGCATTTATGAGGACACCTATATTACCGTGTATGGCGTCGTCATGGGCACGATAGAAGGTACGAATGCATTCGGCGCCACGATCCGGCAGCCCTGGGTGGACGCCGAGATCATTGAGAAGCGATAAGCCCACTTTGCCTATCCCCCCTTCCCCCTGTGCAAGGGAGGGTCAGGATAGGGGGTAGCCTCGCCTCCTTCCTGGCCCTCCCCCATGGGTGGGGAATGCACCCCAGGTTAAAACCGGTGCCCTGATCTGCGCAGGTTGCTGCCCCTGTTCTATGGTAAAATAGGTAAAACCAGCAGATCGCAGATTTATCGTGCTGAGTGAAGTGAAGCATCTCTATCCCCCACCCCGCCCCTCCCCCACAAGGGGGGAGGGAGTAACTTTGATGCCTTCACCCTGGATGGGGGTGAGACCCTGAGGATAGAGATCATCAGTGTGAGGAGCAGTTAACCGATGAAGATCGCGGTTGGCAGTGACGAACGGACGCACCTGACAGATGTTGTGGTTGAGGAACTGAAGAAGCGCGGGCACGAGGTGGAGCTGTTCGGGCCACTCGCTGACCAACCCCTGCTCTGGCCGGACGTGGGCCAGGCGGTGGCCGAGCGCGTGGCTTCGGGCCAGGCCGACGAGGGCATCCTGTTTTGCTGGACCGGCACGGGCGTGAGCATCGCGGCCAACAAGGTGCCAGGGGTCCGCGCTGCGCTCTGCGATGACCCCCAGACCGCTGCCGGGGCGCGCAAATGGAACAACGCCAATGTGCTCTGCCTGTCGCTGCGTCGGACCTCGGAGGTCGTCGCCAAAGAGATCCTGGATGCCTGGTTCTCAACCGCTTACGAACCCAACCCGGAGGATGACAGGTGCATCGCCAAAATCGCCGAGATAGAGCGTCAGTACAGCCGCTAATTCCCTGGGGCCGGGCTCTGGGCTTAAGCCTGATGGTGCTGGTGGCGTGCAGTCGCCAGGTCACGCCGACAGTGATCGCCCCAACCCAGCCACCTGTGTTACCGACGCAGATGATCTCTCCCTTGCCGACTGCGCTCCCGGCCCGCCCGACCGCCCCGCCAGTGACACCGTTGGTCTGCGCGTTGCGCCTGCATCCCCGCATTGAGGCGGCCTGGCAACAGTGGCTCCGCGCCGATCTGGGCTGTCCGCGCAGAGAGGCCCAAGAGATCCCCATCGCCTTCCAGGAGTTTGAGCACGGCTTTATGATCTGGAAAGGCGTGCCGGAATTGCAGGTCTATGTCCTGTTGGCCGGCGACGGGACACGCCCCATGCGTTGGTCTGCTTATGTGGATACCTTTCAAGAGGAGCAGCCCCCTTTTGACCCGCTGCTGACCCCGCCCCCGGAGCGTGAGCAGCCTATCCGCGGCTTTGGTAAGGTCTGGCGCGAGCAACCGGGCGTGCGCGAGGCCATCGGTTGGGCGTTGTCCCGCGAACGCGGCGGACAGGGGGTGTTTCAGGTCTTTGAGGGTGGGCGCGTCTTCGTGATTGAGAATACGCGCCTGTTTGCGCTCATAGACACGGACAACCGCTGGCAGGAATTCCCTGTAACCGGCGGCGCACCGTAGCATCTAATGACTGGGAATGAGAAGCCGTTGAGGATTTGTTAATCTTCAAGTAGCCCCAGTTACAGCCGTGATAGAGATGACAGTGGTATAATCATTGGGGTGGATGATTGGTGATGAGGGTACGGTTGTGGGTTGGCTGAGGAGGAGGGTATGAACCAGGGGAAGCGCATTATCTACGTTTGTGAGGTGTGCCTGCTTATCTCCACAGAACCAGGTGAACATCATGGCCGGCCCATGTTTCGGTGTGATGCGGGCGAGCCGGGGAGTGAACGCTCCCGCCCCTTGATGACGCCCGATGGGGAGCTTAAGACACATGCACCGGCCTGGTGGGTGGAACATTGCCTGGGCCGATCGCCCAGGACAGAGATCACTGAGGAGTGAGACGAGCGACAATGGAAGAGGTTATTATTTTGGGTTCCGGTATGGCTGGCCTGACGGCGGCCATCTATGCTGCACGGGCGGCCCTGTCGCCGCTGTTGATCACGGGCAACGAGCTGGGCGGCCAGATCGCCACCACCACCGATGTGGAGAACTTCCCCGGCTTCCCGGAGGGGCTGACCGGGCCGCAGTTGTATGAGTTGATGTTCAAGCAGGCCCAGCGCTTTGGCACCCGCGTGGAGTATGACGAGGTCATTGAGGTGGATTTCACGCATGGCTCACCCTTCCGCCTTAAGACGCATAGCGCGGAGTATGAGGCGAAGGCTGTGATCGTCGCCACCGGCGCCCGGCCCCGCAAGCTGGGCGTGCCAGGCGAGGACAGGCTGATCGGGCGTGGGGTCTCCTATTGTGCTACCTGCGATGGCTTCTTCTTCCGGGGTAAAGAGCTGATCGTGGTCGGCGGCGGGGATAGCGCCCTGCAGGAGGGGCTGTTCCTGACCAAGTTTGCCTCCAGGGTGAACATTGTCCACCGCCGTGATCAGCTCCGCGCCGGGCCGGTGTTGCAGGCCCGCGCCGCCCGCAATGAGAAAATCCACTTCATCTGGAACACAGTCGTGACCGAGATCATCGGCGACAGCGCGGTTCGGGCCGTCCGGCTCAAAAACGTCAAGACCGGCGAGGAATACGAACGGCCTATTGATGGGGTGTTCGTCTATATCGGCCACATTCCCAACACCACCCTGTTCCGGGGCCAGCTTGCTATGGACGAGGAGGGCTACCTGATCGTGGACAATCGCCTGCATACCAGCGTGCCTGGCGTGTTCGCGGCGGGTGAGGTCCACGATAAAATCTTCCGCCAGGCGATCACCTCGGCGGGCTTTGGTTGCATGGCGGCGCTGGAGGCCGAGAAGTACCTGGCGGCGCTGGAGGACCGGCCCCAACCGGCCCAGGTGGCTGCTGCCAGCGGGTAAGCCAACCTTCGCGCTGGGGTATATAAAGCCCCGGTCCCTCTTGAAGGGGCCGGGGCTTTCCCTTTCTGGAGCCTGATTTACCTCACGAACGTCCGCAGCGGGATCGGCACAAACAGCAGCACGAACAGGATGAGGATGAGCACGGCGAGCAGGCGCCGGGGGGCATCCAGCGGGACGAGTTCATTCAGCGTGGGCGGGTGGCGCCAGCCGAAGAGGTAGATCAACCCGGCCCACAACGCCCAGGTCAGCCCGTCAAAACCCACGACAGGGAAGAGCGCCAGCGACAGGAGCAGGAGAATAACGGAAAGCCCCATAGACACGTAGCGCGAGCGCTCCCCGAAGAGCGTGTAGCTCACATGGCCGCCGTCAAGCTGGCTGGCAGGCAACAGGTTGAGCATGGTGACCAGCAGGCCGACCCATCCAGCGAAGGCGATGGGGTGGAGGGAGACATCCACCACGTTGGCGGGCAATGCGCCGCCCAGCATGAGCCGCCGCAGGCAATCCAGCACACCGGCCCCTGGCACGCACACGCTGGGCAGAACCTGGCCGAACATGAGGTACTTCAGGGCGATGTAGAACAGCGAGTTGCCCTCCAGGATAAAGCCGCCGCTGCGAGCTAAAGGCTCAACGGTGGAGAGGGACAGGCCGTAGATCAGCACGGGGATGGCGACGAACAACCCGGCGATTGGGCCGGCGACGCCGATGTCAAACACGATTTTGCGGTTCGGCATGGGCTCCTTCATCATAATCGCTGCGCCCATTGTCCCCATGAGATTGGGGATCAGGAAGGGGGGCAGAGGGATGAAGTAGGGTAGGGTCACCGCCACCCCGTAGCGGCGGGCCATGAAGTAATGGCCGAGTTCATGCACCAGCAGGATGCCGATCAGGCTGGCGACATAAGGCAGCCCGCCCAGGATGAAATCCAGCAGGTTGCGCGGTGGCGTATCGGTGTCGCGCATCATGGTTGCGCCCACCCACCAGACGCTGATCACGGTCAGAATGAACAGGGCCATATTGATCCAGGAGCGCGAGGGGCGTACCAGGACGACGCCGGGGGCGGCGATGATGACCTGTTGCCCGCCTTGCTTGCGGAAAAAGGGGGTGTAGCCCAACTGGCGGAAGCGTTCGCGCACCTGGGGGTAAACGTGCTCCGGGTCGGCGAGGAAGCGGCCCCGGAAGCGTACGACGCCGCTCTCGGCGCCATCGGCCAGGGTGACATCGTCAATCAGGAAGACATCACCTATGGCTGCGCGCAACCGCGCTGTGTGATCAGGTGTATAGAAAGTGTTCTCGGCTGTCATCGGATCCTCAGTCATAGTACGTTAAATATAGCATTGAATGGGCCAGGAGGCCAACTTTCGCGCCCGTCTGGGGCGCGATTTCAGTAGCTGGCGACTCAAGTCGCGCCTGAAGGCGATAGCCGGTTGTCCGCCTGCGCGGGCGTGTAGAGGCGCAATTTATTTGCGCTCCTGCCCAGGCGCGATGTCAATCGCAGGGCCGCACCAATGTGAAACGTGCCCAGGTGGTCTGCGTGTAGATGCACGGTTTATTGATTGGGATTGATTTAAGATTGCGAACCTTAAAAATGATTGACTTATGGATCAACCTGTGTTAGGATGAGGCTGGTAAGGGGCTCCGAGGAGCTGATAGGGCCCCGATGGGGAAAGTAGCTGAAATATCCTGAAGTTGGCAAGCGGCTCCGGCTTCTCCTAAACCGGGCACCGGGGCCGTGAGCGGGCCTAAAGGATGAGATGCCTCCGGCCTCTCCCTTCCCAGAAGCCCGCAAGCGGGTAGCCGTGATCAGGCCGGTCGCAGCCCCCCGCGAGCCCACGTAGGGTCTTCCGGCGGAAGCCGTTGAAGTAGTAAGCTACTGGAAACTCGGAACGCACCTGGAGGTTACTTAGGGCCCCTTCCATTTTTCTTCCGCCCGGCCACGATGCCTGGGCGGTTTGTATTTTTAATACGGGGGACGGAAAATGGAGCCATCAGGGATAATAGCGGTACACGCGGGCCGTGATCAGCAGTTCGTGATAGGCCTGGGCCAGGGCTGCCTCCAATTCCGGCCCAGGCTGGAGCCGCCCCAGACGCAACTGGTTGGTGAGGCTGCGATCCCAGGTGTGCAACATGAGTCTGGTTTCAGCCACCAAGGCCAGTTGGGGTTGGAGTAACTCGTAATAGCCCGGCCAGCAGGTCCCACACCCCTCCGGGCTGCCTTCAAAGACAACGACGTAGCGTATCCCCTGCGCCTCCCACTCCGCCTTTGTCGCCTGCACAGCCTCTATGGAGGGCGATTGCGGCCATAGCACCACCACCTGCTAGTTGTGAAAGTGGGCAGGGGAATTCGGTGGGAGGGTCAGGAAGGCCCATTCCAGCATGGGCCCGCTGAATTGGTCCCAGGGGTTGACCAGCACCACACGGCGCTCATCCGGGGGGATGGTCGTTGCCAGCCAGGCCGCAAGCTGAGCCGATTCGGGGTCGGTCTCGTATTCTACCCGCATTAGTGTAGGGTAGAGGCGCAGGCGATTCAATACTGCGCTCGTTCCAAAGAGGACCGCGACCAGGGTGATGAGGGTAAGCAGGGGTACCAATATAGGCTGATGGCCGGGCCTTTCCTGGGCCGATGGGGCAGGCCGCCATCCCAGGTAACGCCCAAACTCATGTCCGGCGGCCAGATACAGCGCGGGCACAAAGGGGATGGCAAAGCGGATGCTGTGATGCTGGCCTTCCAGCAGCAATAGGCCCAGCCCAACCGCAAGGTAGATGATGAGCAGCCGCAACCGTTCCTCATGGGCGTGCGCCAGCGCACTCACCAGGCCGGCCAGAAGTAGCCCGGCAACCCAGGGTGTTGGACTGTAGCTAAGCGCGATCGCCTGCGGATAGAAGAGCAGGTCCGCCAGGGATAGCGTCCAATCCTGGGGGATTTGCTGGCGCGTGTAGGCGATAAATCCGGCGATTTTGCCTGGCCCCGCGAACCACAGCCCAGCGATAGCGAAAAGCGGCCCGAACAGGCTGGCCCACCGCATGAGGGGGAGTGGGCGGCGGAGGGTAAGCGGGGGCCTCCGAACGACCCGGAGGGCTTCAGCGATGGCCAGGGTCAGGGCCAGGGCCAGGCCATAAGGATACTTGACCAGAAAGGTGAATCCGAGCAGCACGCTTGCCAGCAGGCAGAGCTGGCTGGTTCGTGGTCCATCTTCCAATGCCTTCATATAGATGAGCAGGGCCAGGAAACTGGCCAGCAGTGCCGGTATTTCCAGCATGACCAATGCCGCATTGGTGAGCAATGGCAGGCTAAACAGGGTCAGCAGCGCTGCAATCAGCCCGGCGACCCAGCCGCGCTGTTTGTCCAGGGCCAGTCCCACCAGGTAGATAACCGTGATCGCCAGCCCCAGGCAGATCAGGCTGGTTGCACGGGCAACCAGAGGGGATGGGCCAAAGAGGAGAAACATGGGGGCCAGTAGCCAGGAGAAGCCCGGTGGATAGAAAGCCTGGGCATAGGAATCGCGGAGAAAAGCGAGCCAATCACCAGCGCGCAGGTCCAGTGCCAATATCAGCCCACCGTTGGCGTGCATGGCCTCATCCCAATCAAATAGCAGGGCTTGATAGTTCAAGATCGCCTGGAAGACGAGGGCCCCGACCAGCAGATCGGCGGCCAGAACGAGCGCCCATCCCACCCAGAGAGGATAGAAGGCAGAATGGGCGTTTTGCGCCCGACCGGGGACGGGGGACGGAAGGCCGAATCCTCCATCCCTGGTCTTCCGTCCCTCGTCCCTTATCCTCTGTCCTTCAGATGATGGTGGGCTCACGATAGACGCCGAACACGCTGCGCAGCACGCCCGTGATTTCGCCGAGCGTGGCGTAGGCCCGCACAGCATCCAGGATGAAGGGCATCAGGTTGGCGCTGCCCTGGGCCGCGGTGCGCAGTGCCTCCAGCGTTTGCGCGACCCGTTCGTTGTCGCGCTCCAGGCGCAGTTTTTGCAGGCGGGCGATCTGCCGTCGTTCGCCCGCCGGGTCCATGTGCAGGATGGGGATGGTGATAGGCTCGTCCACGATGTAGTCGTTGACGCCGACGATGATGCGCTCGTGCTCGTCAATCTCCCGCTGATAGCGGTAGGCGGACTCGGCGATCTCGCGCTGGAAGAAACCGGCTTCAATCGCCGGGAGCACACCGCCAAGCGCCTCAATTTTCTTGAAGTAGTCGTAAGCGGCGGCCTCCATGCGGTTGGTCATGGCCTCAACGAAGAAGCTACCGCCCAATGGGTCCACCGTGTTGGCCACGCCGCTCTCATGCGCCAGGATCTGCTGCGTGCGCAGGGCGATGGTGACGGCCTTTTCGCTGGGGAGGGCCAGGGCCTCGTCCATTGAGTTGGTGTGCAGCGATTGGGTGCCGCCCAGGATGGCGGCGAGCGCCTGGATGGCGACGCGCACGATGTTGTTCTCCGGCTGCTGGGCCGTCAGCGAGACCCCCGCCGTCTGGGTATGGAAGCGCAGCCACCAGGAGCGCGGGTTGCGTGCGCCGAAGGTGTTGCGCATCTCCCGCGCCCAGATACGCCGCGCAGCGCGGTATTTGGCGATCTCCTCAAAGAAGTCGTTGTGGGCGTTGAAGAAGAACGAGAGGCGTGGGGCGAAGTCGTCTATGTCCAGGCCGCGCTTGAGCGCCCAGCGCACATACTCCATGCCGTCGGCCAGCGTGAAAGCCAGCTCCTGGGCTGCGGTGGCCCCCGCTTCGCGGATATGGTAGCCGCTGATGCTGATCGGGTTCCACTTGGGAAGGTACCTGGCACCGAACTCAATGGTGTCAATCACCAGGCGCATGGAGGGCTCTGGCGGGAAGATGTACTCCTTTTGGGCGATGTACTCCTTGAGGATGTCGTTCTGGATGGTCCCGCCCAATTGGTCCCAGGGGACGCCCTGCTTCTCGGCGGTGGCGATGTACATTGCCCAGATGATCGCCGCCGGGCTGTTGATGGTCATAGAGGTGGTCACCTGGTCCAGTGGGATGCCGTCAAGCAGGATCTCCATATCCTTGAGGCTGGAGACGGCCACGCCGCACTTACCGAACTCGCCCAGGCTCTCCGGTGCGTCGGTGTCGTAGCCCATCAGCGTGGGCAGGTCAAAGGCGATTGAGAGGCCGGTCTCGCCCTGTTCCAGCAAATACTTGAGGCGGGCGTTGGTTTCCTCCGCCGTGCCGAAGCCGGCAAACATACGCATAGTCCAGAGCCGGCCACGGTGCATGGTGGGGTGGATACCGCGCGTGAAGGGATATTCGCCGGGGAGCCCCAGGTCGCGCAGGTAATCCAGGTCGGCGACCTCCAGCGGTGTGTACAGGCGTTCAACCGGCTCGCCGGAGGTGGTGATGAAGGTCTTGCGCCGCTCCGGGGTGCGTGCCAGGCTGTGCTGAAGCGTGGTCTCTTCCCAGCGGTCGCGGGCTTCTGCCAGTTCGGCCAGTTTCGCTTTATCGTACATAGCCTCACCTTTCATTAACGTGATGAAGATAGATGAGGGACGATGGGCAAAGGGGTGCGGCCCACCGTCGCGCCTTACGGCTGAAAGCTGCAGGTTAGTTTAGCACAAATTGAAGCGGAAGGGAAAGTCGGTTGAGAGGATTAAAAATTATTGAGGGATTTGAAAGGCAGCCATGAATGGGAGCCGGCCTCTACAAGCGCCAGGGCGATGGCGCGTGCTGCTCTGTACACCTGCTCGCGGTTCAGCGACTTGGGCCGGCGGTGATGGGGTTCAGCGGCTTTGATCCGGGCGACGAGGAGTGCCTGCATGGCCAGGAGGCTCGCGCCGCTTTCGCTGTGCTCAAAATCGGCGCCGTGGCTTTCCGCGATCGCTTTGAGGCGCTCCAACTCAGCCAGTTGCCGTCGGGCCCCCAGGCGGCTCAGGCGCGCGACCAGCCGTTCTGTAAGTTGTTCCACGTCCGAGGCCTGCTCCTGCTCTGATAGTGAGTCCAACGTGTTTTCCAGCAAAATCGGCTTCTTTACATATTATGGGGGACGTTATCCTCTGTTTCAATAAGGCGGAGGATATAGAGTGGTTAGAACTCGGTTAGTTCTAAAAAAAGAGGGGGCTACCCCGGCGTGACGACCCTCGCCTCCCATGGCCCATGACCACGGGCGGGTGCGGCGCGGTCGCGACATCGGCGCGACCCCCTGGCACAGTGCCGTGATTACCATACCACCCTCTTCCTCCGCGGTCAATGGGAAGACGGGGGTGGGTCAGGCGGGGGAGTGAATCAGTGTGAGAGAGTACAGGCCGATAAGGGGTGCCAAACGCATTTAAACCGCGTCATAGGGCGGAAGATGAAGACCTTATCGTTCATAGCGGGGCGCTGTCACCCCCTCCCCTTGGATGGGGGAGGGAGTTACTCCTCCGCGTGCGGCGGAAGCGGGGGCGAGGGAGCGACCCCATCGCCACCGGTGGCCACCCCGGCAGGCTGCGCCCTCTTTTTACTCAGCCCGCGCAGGAAGGCGCGCACGCCGGCGATAGCGACGCGCTGCTGAGCGCGCAGCCGCCGGCCCCAACGACGCACACGTTCTCGCCGCCGCTTAGCCTCCTCTGGTGTGGCTTCGTACAGCTCAATCAGCACGCCATGCGCGCTGCGCGGATGGATGAAGGCCGCTTTCCTGCCGCCAGTGCCGATGACCGGTTGGGGGTTAATTAACTCCACACCGCGCTCTGCCAGTTGGGCCAGGGTGGCCTCAATATTATCCACCTCAAAGCAGATATGGTGCAGGCCGGGGCCGCGTTTGTTCAGAAAGCGGGCCACGCCCGTGTCCGGGTTTACTGGTTCAACCAGCTCCACCTCCGTATCGCCGGCGGGGAGGAAGGCGACGACCACTCCCTGTTCCTCGTTGGGTTCAACGTAGCTCAACTTCATGCCCAGTGCGTCCTGATAAAAGGCCAGCGCCGCATCAATGTCTGAGACAACGATAGCGATATGATTGATGTGTCGGATCACGTCTCCTCCTGATAAACATTTAACATCAGATGCTCACAGCAGGGCGGTACTCACCGAACACCTGGCGCAATGTGCCGCAGATCTCACCCAGGGTCACGTCGTTTTCCACGCACTCAATGAAAAGTGGCATAAGGGGGTCGTTGCCGCGCGCGGCTTCTTCCAGCCGGGCCAGGAGTGCGCTGACGCGCCTGGTATCCCGGCGGGCACGCAACGCGGCCAGCCGCGCCCGCTGCTGGGCCTCAATGGCCGGGTCCACGCGCAAGGTCTCCAGGCGGGCGGGTTCATCGGTCTGGAAGCGGTTGACGCCGACGATGACCTGCTCGCCGCTCTCCACTGCGCGCTGGTAGCGATAGGCGGCCTCCTGGATTTCGCTCTGGATGTAGCCGGATTCAATGGCTTTGAGCGCACCACCCATGGCTTCAATCTTCTCAATATAAGCCAGCGCCTGCTGCTCAATCTCGTTGGTCAGGTACTCAATCACGTAGCTTCCCCCCAGGGGGTCCACCGTGTCGGCCACGCCCGACTCGTAGGCGATGATCTGTTGGGTGCGGAGGGCGATACGCACAGATTCTTCAGTGGGCAATGAGAGGGCCTCATCGCGCGAGTTGGTGTGCAGGGACTGGGCCCCGCCCAGGACCGCCGCGAGTGCCTGGATGGTCACGCGGATGACGTTGTTCTCCGGCTGCTGTGCGGTCAGGGTGGAGCCGCCGGTCTGGGCGTGGAAGCGCAGCAGCCAGGAGCGGGGGTCGCGGGCGCCGAAGCGTTCGCGCATGATCTTCGCCCAGAGCCGCCGTGCCGCCCGGAACTTGGCGACCTCCTCCAGGAACTGATTGTGCGCGTTGAAGAAGAAGGCGATCTGCCCGGCGAACTCGTCCACGTCCAGCCCGGCGTCAATAGCTGCCTGGACGTAGGTGATGGCGTTGGCCAGGGTGAAGGCCACCTCCTGCACAGCGGTGGCTCCGGCCTCGCGGATGTGATAGCCGCTGATGCTGATCGTGTTCCAGTGGGGCATATGCTCTTTGCAGTAGCGGAACACATCGGTCACCAGGCGCAGGGCGGGGCCAGGCGGGTAAATGTACGTGCCGCGTGCGATGTATTCCTTGAGGATGTCGTTTTGAACGGTGCCGCGCAGCCTGGCCGGGGAGACGCCCTGGCGCTTCGCCACCGCGATGTACATCGCCAGCAAGACCGCAGCAGGCGCGTTGATCGTCATGGAGGTGCTCACCTGGTCCAGGGGGATGCCGTCAAATAGCCGGGCCATGTCGTCCAGTGACGAGATGGACACGCCCACCTTGCCGACTTCCCCTTCGGCCAGGGGGTCATCCGCGTCGTAGCCGATCTGCGTGGGCAGGTCAAAGGCGACCGAGAGGCCGGTCTGTCCCTGTTCCAGCAGGTATTTGTAGCGGCGGTTGGATTCCTCGGCGGTGGCATAGCCAGCATACTGGCGCATGGTCCACAGCCGACCGCGATACATCGTGGGGTAGATACCGCGCGTGAAGGGGTACTGGCCGGGGTAGCCCAGGTCGCGCTCGTAGTCTATGTGGACATCCTCCGGTGTGTACAGCGTTTCCAGGGGGATGCCGGAAGAGGTCTCAAAACGCGCTTTGCGCTCCGGCGCCTTTTGCACTGTCGGGATTAAAAGGTCACGTTCCCAATCGCTCTTCAAGGCTCATCTCTCCTTCCCGCCGGTGTGTGCCAATTCCTGGCGCACACGCTCCTGGACAAGCTCGCGTTGGAGGCCGAAATGATTGAGTACGTCCATGGCCACGCCGCCGCGCTCCAGCAGGCCGAGCAGCAGATAGCCCGTGTTGATCTCAGCCTGGGCCGTCTGATCGGCCATAGTCACGGCGAACTCCAGGGCGCGTTGTACGCTGAGCGTGAGCGCGACTGGCGCCCCACCCAGCGACTGCGCCGGGCCGGTGAGTTGGGCCACCGCAGCCCGCGCCGGTTCCAGGCTGAGGCCCAGTTCTTTCAAGACACGGCCAGCCAGGCCCGCTTCCTCGCGGATGAGGGCCAAAAGCATATGTTCGCTGCCCACGATCTTGCGGTTCAGGCGCATGGCCTCTTCCTGGGCGTAGTGCAGCACGTTAGAAGCTTCCAGGCTGAGCTCTTGTGGTGAGGCTGTCGTCATGGATTTACCCCCTCCCCCTGCTCTGAGAGGAGGGACAACCCCAGGTCTGCCGGGGTGATGCGCAGTTCGCGAAAGTTGGCGAAGGTCAGGTCGCGGAAGGGCAGGTTGCGCCGTTGTCGCAGAGCCTCAAACAGGGAGAGGTACGTGCCGGGGACGCGCTGCGCCGCCGCCAGGCCGAGTTGTTCGGCGGCGCGGTCAATCGCGCTGACCTCGCCCTCAATCTCAACGAAGCAGCCGTAGGGCAACTCATCCAGCATCACCTCCGCCTGGCCCAGGTGGAAGGTCTCCCGATACTTCTCATAGAGGAAGATCGGCTCAAAGCCCAGCCGCTCCAGAATGGCTTGCATCTTCTCAAAATCGCCGACTTCTACCTCAATCTCCACCAGCTCCTTAACCGCTCGCTGCGTTCTGGTGGGCCTGTCAGGATAGGACTTATAGGTGAGGTGACAGGGACCCGACCCTTCAGCAACCGGGCCAAAGCCCGGTACCGGGTTCCCTGCGAGGGGAGGGGTTGGGGGAGAGGTCCGCCGCAGCCGCAGCGCCTGCCCGCTGGCGCTTAAGGAGCGGTCGGGCCGGTCCAGGCGGATATTCGTCTCTAGCACGCGCTCCCCAACCCGCGTGGCGCCCAATTCCACTAACCGATCTCGTATCCTCTCCAGGCTCTCCACCCAGAACTTGACCTCGGTCTCTATATGCCCGTCAGCCATGCGCTTTTAGCATCGTTTACTGTATGGTGAGCAGGACTTGATTCTGCTCCACGCTATCGCCCTGCTTGACCCGCACCCGACCCACCAGGCCCGCCCGGGGCGCTTTCAGTTCGTTCGCCATCTTCATGGACTCCAGGATAACGACGACCTGGCCGGCCTTGACCGCCTGGCCCTCCTCAACCGGGACGCCCACGATCAGGCCCGGCATGGGGGCTTTGATCTGGATTTCGCCGGAGGGTGGGGCAAAGCCGCGCGAGACCTGGGAAAGCTGCCGTGCCCGTTCGTCCTCAACGAGCACCGTGTATAGGCGCCCTTGAAGCAGCACCTGGTAGGCGCCGTCGCGCTCCTCCACAAATGCCTCATAAGAACGGTTGTTGAGCAAAAGGGAGTAGAGTGTATGGCCGTCAATAGAACGGAAGTCCACTTGCTCCGGGCGATCGTCTACGACCACCTCGTTTTCGCGATTGATCTCAATGATGAATGTCCGATCGCCCACGGTGGCTGCGTACTTCATCGCCGCATCCTTTCGTAGCGCCCGAAGAACTTCCAGTTGCTCAGATCGCGGCTGTCGCGCGCCACCACCTGGGCCGCCTGCTGCCCGCGCTGGTGGGCGACGAGTGTGGCGATGATCGCGGCGACCTCTGGATCGCATTGATCCTCTTGCCCGTCCCCGCTTAAGGAGAAGCGCTCTTCCACGAAGGTGGTGTCAAACTGGCCGCCCATGAAGCGTGGGCTGTCCAGCAGGCGCTGGTGGAAGGGGATATTCGTCTTAACGCCCATAATGCGGTATTCTTCCAACGCCCGGCGCATCCGCAGGAGGGCTTCACCGCGCGTCTCGCCCCAGCAGATCAACTTGCTGATGAGCGAATCATAGTAGGGGGTGATCTCAAAGCCCTCATAGACGCCGCTATCCACGCGCACGCCGGGGCCGGTGGGCAGCGTCATGCCGGTCAGCCGGCCAATGGAGGGCAGGAAGTCATTGTAGGGGTCCTCGGCGTTGATACGGCACTCAATGGCCCAGCCGTTCATGCGAATGTCGTCCTGGGTGTAGCGCAATTTGCGACCACGCGCGATGCGCAACTGCTCCTTCACGATGTCCACGCCTGTGACCATCTCTGTCACCGGGTGCTCAACCTGGAGCCGGGTGTTGGCTTCCAGGAAATAGAAGTTCCGGGCCTTGTCCACCAGGAATTCAATCGTCCCGGCGTTGACATAATTCACGGCCTGAGCGGCCTTGACGGCGACCGCGCCCATGCGAGCGCGCAGGTCCTCATCCGCAAAGGGGGAGGGGGCTTCTTCCACCAGCTTCTGGTGGCGGCGCTGGATGGAGCACTCGCGTTCACCCAGGTGGATGACATTCCCATGCGCATCGGCGAGGATCTGGATCTCAATATGCCGTGCCCCTTCCACGATCTTCTCCAGATAGACCGCCCCATCGCCGAAGGCCGCTTCTGCCTCGCGCCGGGCGCTGGCCAGCGCACTGCGCAAGTCCTCGGGGCGATAGACGGCGCGCATACCCTTGCCCCCGCCGCCCGCCGCAGCCTTAATAAGCAGAGGGAAGCCCACAAAGGCCGCAGCCCACTCAATCTCGTCGTCGCGCAGGTCTTCCTCGGTGCCGGGGACAATGGGCACACCGGCGGCCTGGACGGTCTTGCGGGCGATGACCTTATCGCCCATCAGGCCGATGGCTGAAGCCGGCGGGCCAATGAAGGTGATGCCGGCCTCGGCGCAGGCTTCGGCGAAATCGGCGCGCTCGGCCAGGAAGCCATAGCCAGGGTGGATGGCGTCCGCGCCGCTGCGCCTGGCGACATCCAGGATCTTATCAATGCGCAGGTAGCTCTCGCGGGCGGGGGCCGGGCCGATAAAGTAGGCCTCGTCGGCGTAGCGCACATGCAGCGCGGTGCGGTCCACCTCCGAGAACACTGCTACGGTGGCGATGCCCAGTTCGCGGCAGGCACGGATGATGCGGACGGCGATCTCACCCCGGTTAGCGACCAGAACTTTTTTGAACATCTCTTATACCATAATGCGTGTGCCCTTAAAGCACGCCTTGCCGTGACATATGGATGGGTCAACAGAGATTCGTTTCATCCAATCCATTAGCGCACCTCTTTTACGCTCAAGAATAGGGTTCTCCTGCTGTCTGAACCGGATTATCCCGCGGCTGCTTCCGCTTGCTGGCATGAAGCACAGTAATACCTACAATCTCCCCCTTTTCGTATCTAATGATGAGATCATCCTCCGTTAATTCGCTGTCATCTGCATGGCTTGGCTTCTTAAAGTTCAGGTACAGGACATCGGCCTCCTCATCGTAGCTGTACCAGATCCGCCTGAAAGGTATGCTCAATAGCTGCGGGGTAAGATTTACAATCTCCTCAATGTCTATTGAGGCCATCGTTGTGTCCTCCTTTGAATCTGCTCAATTCTCCTCGTCAGGAACGCTGTAATGATGAACCCATCTTTCTGACCGAGCTCTTTGTATACGACAACCATATGTTTCCCCGGCTCAACCTCTCTTGTCGCAAGTAACTCTCCAGCTTTGCCTTCGTAAATCGCCTCCGGTTCCCCAACGGTTTCAAGGACATCAAAATAGTAACCGGCCATTTCCGAATGCTCTTCGGTGATGTGAACCCATCTTTCTTCCGTTAATCGGATAGGCACACCATTTTAGACTGAACTATGTCCATCCGGACTTAATCATACCATTGTGCTCCCATCCTGGTCAAGCGCATGTGAAATGCCCCGGCTCAACACCGGGGCGGATGGGAACGGGCTAGAGCGGGATGTTACCGTGCTTCTTAGGCGGGTTGGTGTCACGCTTGTTGCGCAACACCTCCAGTGCGTTGATCAGGCGCGGGCGCGTCTCTTTGGGTTCAATCACGTCGTCAATGTAGCCCCAGGAGGCCGCCACATAAGGGTTGGCGAACTTCTCGCGGTACATGGCCACCAGCTCGGCGCGTTTGGCCTCCGGGTCCTCGGCCTCGGCGATCTCCTTGCGGAAAATGATGTTGACCGCGCCCTCCGGCCCCATCACGGCGATCTCGGCGGTCGGCCAGGCCAGGTTCAGGTCGCCGCGTATGTGTTTAGAGTTCATCACGTCATACGCGCCGCCATAGGCCTTGCGCGTGATCACCGTGATCTTGGGCACAGTCGCCTCGCAGTAGGCATATAGCAGTTTGGCGCCATGGCGGATGATGCCGCCATGCTCTTGGGCGACGCCGGGCAGGAAGCCGGGCACGTCCTCAAAGGTGATGATGGGGATGTTAAAGCAGTCGCAGAAGCGCACAAAGCGGGCCGCCTTATCCGACGAATTGATGTCCAGGACGCCAGCCAGCACGGCGGGCTGCTGCGCCACGATGCCCACACTGTAGCCGCCCAGCCGGGCAAAGCCCACGATGATGTTCTGGGCAAAGTGCTCATGAATCTCAAAGAACTCGCCGTTATCTACGATCAGGCGGATGACCTCCTTCATGTCATACGGTTTGGTCGGGCTGTCAGGCACGATCGTGTCCAGCCGTTCGTCCATGCGCAGGGGGTCATCGCCTGTCCTTACATAAGGCGGGTCCTCCATGTTGTTAGAGGGCAGGTAGCTGAGTAGCTTGCGGATCAGGTACAGGCAGTCGGCCTCGTTCTCGGCGGCGACGTGCGACACACCGCTGATCGTATTGTGGGTCATGGCACCGCCCAACTCCTCAAAGGTCACCTCTTCGCGGGTGACCGCCTTGATCACGTCCGGGCCGGTGACGAACATGTAGCTGGTGTTCTTGATCATGAAGATGAAGTCGGTGAGGGCGGGGGAATACACCGCGCCGCCTGCGCACGGCCCCATGATGGCGGAGATTTGCGGGATGACGCCGGAGGCCAGCGTGTTGCGCAGGAAGATGTCGGCGTAGCCGCCCAGGGAGACGACGCCCTCCTGGATGCGCGCGCCACCGGAGTCGTTCAGGCCGATGACGGGGGCGCCGTTCTTCATGGCCATGTCTATGATCTTGCAGATCTTGTCGGCATGGGCGCGGGACAGGCTGCCGCCGAAGACGGTGAAGTCCTGCGAGAAGACGAACACCAGCCGCCCGTCAATGGTCCCCCAGCCGGTGACCACGCTATCGCCCAGGATCTTTTTCTCGCCCATGCCGAACTCGGTCTCGCGATGGGTGACGAACATATCCAGTTCGTGGAAGCTGCCTTTATCCAGCAGCAGGTCCAGGCGCTCGCGGGCGGTGAGCTTACCGCGCTCGTGTTGCTGGCGGATGCGCTCCTCGCCGCCGCCCATGCGTGCCTGTTCTTTTAGCCGTCGCAGTTGTTCAATTTTCGGGTTCGTGGTCATAGCTCATCCGTTGTTGTGAGGGCACGTTTTGTGCCTGGCAAGGATAACAACACCCAAACGGCCAGGATAGTTACGCCGGCCTGCAGGAGCGTGGCGGGCAGGGCCTGACGGGCGAAGTCGGAGCGGGCGAAGGCCAGTTGCAGGCCCAGGAAGGTCAGCTCGTGGAAGGCTACGGCGATGGCTGTGGCGTGGCGTGCCCAGGGGCGCCGCCGCCATAGGCCCAGGGCGCAGCCCAGGAGCACGAGCGCCCACAGGCCATTGATCCAGGCCAGAAGGAAAGGCGAGATGGACAGCCCCAGTGCGATCAGGAAGCCGCTCTGCATCACCGCCTGGATGGTTCGGGCCAGGTCAAGCAGGCCCAGCGCGGTGATGATCCCCCACAGTGCCAGAAGGGGAACTGGCCTGCGCCCCCGCCGTCCCTGCGCGCTCCTCACCGTCGTTTATGGCACCAGCACGATCTTGCCGAAGTGCTCGTGGGAGGCCATGCGTTCGTGCGCTGCGCGGGCCTCAGACAGCGGCATGATCATGTCCACAATGGGGCGTAGCTTGCCCGCGAACACCAGCCCCATGACGGTGGCGAAGTCGCTGCGCGAGCCCATTGAACTGCCGATGATGTTCAGGTGCTTACCGAAGATGTAGCGGATATCCAGCTCAAACTTCGGGCCGCTGGTGTTGCCGACGACAAGCATACGCCCGCCTTTGCGCAGTGCGCGGATGCTGCTGAACCATGTTGCCTGGCCGACGTTGTCCACGACGATGTCCACGCCGCGCTTATCGGTTTTGAGGAAGACCGCCCTGGACCAGTCCTCCTGGCTGCGGTCAATGAGCACATCCGCGCCCAGCGCGCGCGCCCGCTCCAGTTTCTCCGCGCTGGAGCCCACGACATAAACGATGGCCCCGGCCAGTTTGGCGATCTGGATGTAGGCGGTGTTCACACCACCACCCGCGCCGACGACGAGCACCGTCTCGCCGGGGCGGACATGGCCCAGGGTGACCAGCGAGTGCCAGGCGGTGACATAGACAAGCGCGGCAGCGGCAGCCTGTTCAAAGGGAAAGCCGTCGGGGATCTTGACGACGTTACGGGCGGGCACGGCCAGGTATTCGGCGTGAGTGCCGCGCACGTGTTCGCCCAGCAGGCGGAAATTGACGCACAGTTGGTCCTCGCCGCGCACGCAGGACTCACAGCGCCCGCAACTGATTGTGGGGTTGACGACGACGCGGTCGCCCGGCGCCACGTCCTGGACGCGCTCGCCCACAGCGGTGACGACCCCGGCAGCGTCCGCGCCGGGGATATGCGGATAAGCCAGCTTGAGGCCCGGCCAGCCCTCGCGCACGAACAGGTCAAGCCGGTTGAGGGCAGCGGCCTTGACCTGGATGAGGACATCGTCTGGGCCGGGTTCGGGCGTGGGGAAGTCCTCGTAGCGCAGGACTTCCGGGCCGCCGTGCTCATGGAATAGAATAGCTTTCATGTCACCTCGCCAGTTCTCCCAGGATATGTCGTGCGATCACCAGTCGTTGGATCTCGCTTGTCCCTTCGTAGATTTCGGTGATCTTGGCATCGCGGAAATAGCGTTCAATGGGCATCTCTTTGCTATAGCCCATCCCGGCGTGAATCTGCACCGCCTTGTACGTGACCCAATTGGCCATCTCGGAGGCGTAGAGCTTGGCCATAGAGGCCTCCAGGGTATAGCGCTCGCCGGTGTGCTTGGAGCGTTCTTTGGCGAGGGCGGCGTTGTAGATGAGCAGGCGGGCGGCTTCAATGCGCGTCTTCATATCGGCCAGTATCCACTGGAGGCCCTGGAACTCGCCGATCTTCTTGCCAAAGGCTTCGCGCTCCTGACACCATTTGACCGAAGCCTCGTAGGCGGCCTCGGCAATGCCCAATGCCTGAGCCGCGATGCCAATGCGCCCGGCATCCAGGATGGTCATGGCGATTTTGAAGCCCTGGCCCTCCTCGCCCAGCCGGTTCTCCACCGGGCAGCGGTAATCTTCAAAGACCAGTTCGCACGTGGCCGAGGCGCGAATGCCCAGCTTGGGTTCCACTTTGCCACGGATCAGGCCCGGCTGTTTGGGGTCAATGATGAAGGCGGTGATGCCGTGATGCCGCTTTTCGGGCTGGGTCATGGTGAAAAGGATGATGACATCGGCGACCGGGCCGCTGGTGACCCATGACTTGCGCCCATTGATGATATAGAAGTCGCCATCGCGCACGGCGCGCGAGCGCATGTTGCCGGCGTCGGAGCCGGACATGGGTTCGGTGAGTGAGTAGGCGCCAATGTACTGGCCGCTGGCGACGGGGGCCAGCCACTTGCGCTTCTGCTCCTCGGTGCCGAATTGAAGCAGGCCATGGCACACCAGGGAATTGTTGACCGAGACAATTGTGCCATGCGAGGCATCCACTTTGCTGATCTCCTCCATCACCAGGACGTAGGAGATCGTGTCCAGACCCGCCCCGCCATACTCTTCAGGGACCTCAATGCCCATGAAGCCGAGCTGGCCCATCTTCATGACGGTCTCGTAGGGGAACTCGCCGGTTTCGTCAAAGTGGGCTGCGATGGGGGCGATCTCTTTCTGGGCAAATCTGCGGGCAAGGTCGCGGATCTCTATGTGCTCAGGTGTCAGTTGCAGGTCCATACACTCCTCCTTTCAATGACATCTCCCATTATAGCACAGGCTGCTGAATTGAAAGGCAAAAGGGACGAAAGCGCTTTGAAAGGGTGGGATGACAGTGTGCAGCACACCTGTCGCTGGCGAAAGACGGGGATGGGATAGGCGCTTTGCGGAAATAGCATTCAGCGCTCAGCACTCAGCGGTCACCCTTCGCTGCTCTCAGGGCAAGGCTTTTTGTCGGCAATTGTAGGCTGAAAGCCGAACGCTGATGGCTGAAAGCTGAGTGCTGAGCGCTTTTGTCTGTTCTCTGTTCTCCGTCCTTACCTCTGGCGGGGGCTGGGGCGGGCGGCTGAACCCTCTAGCCTGGCGTGGCGCCCGATTCCGCTGACAGCCTGGCCTTGAGTTCGGCCAGGGCGATGTCCACCTCGGTATTGTGCTCCATTTCGGCGAACTTCGCCTCAACGATTTGCTGTTCCAGTTCCCTGGCTGCCTGCAGGATACCCTCCTCGTCCTCCACGCGCCCCTTGATGCGTTCAAACGCGGCGAAGGCCGAATCGGAAACGTGCAGCAGGGAGGTGGTCGCCCGCAGGTGCTTTTCGGCTTCAATGCGCTTCTGGCGGGCCAGGATGACATCCTTCTGGCGCCTGGCGTCCTCAATTTTGGCGCCCAGGGCGTGAAGTTGCTGCTGGAGCAGGGTGACGGCCTGGGTCTGCTTCTCCAGTTCCTCTTTCAAGCTGGCCGCTGTCTTCTCGTAGGCCAGCTTGCGTGCCAGGGCCTCCCGTGCCAGGTCCTCCTTGCCTGCGCGCAGTGCCGCTGCCGCTTTGCTCTCCCAATCCTGCGCCAGGGCCTGGGCCGCCAGGTATTCGCGCTCAATCTTCTTCTCATGCGCCATAGACTCGGCCACTTGGGTTTTGGCCCGCTCGTACTCCGCTTCCATGTCGCGGATAAGCTGGTAGATCATCTTCTCCGGATCCTCGGCCTTATCCAACAGGTCGTTGATGTTGGCCTTCAGGATCGTGCTGATGCGGTCAATAATGCTGCTCATGGTATCCTCCCTATGTGTGTCTTATGCGGAGATTGTACTATGAAAGCCAGGGGGCTGCATGACAAGTGGCGGACAAGGAACTGACAGTGTATTCACCTCATCCTGCACCTTGTGGTACAATAAGGGTGCTCCTCGCGAGAGGAGGTTCGGGCAAGTCATGGAATGGCTATGCTGGGCATTGTTGGGGGTTAAACGACGGAGTATTCCACTGGTTCCTCACCTTCGGTCTCGCCGCCATCGGGGCGCGGCCTCCTGGCGTTCTTAGCACTTCTCAGCGGACTGGCTGCGGCATTCATCGGCGCGGCTGTAGCCCTTCTCTGGCTGACACGAGCGCTCTCCGGCGTATCACAGGATGAGCTGCCTGAGGTCGTGGCCTTCTTTGCCGTTGCTGTGTTGGGCCTGGGGTTGGGCCTGCCGCTGGCCCTGGCGGGCATCGGCGCCTGGCGCGACCGGCCAGCCCGGTTGCCGGGCGGCTTGCCGGGATGGGTATGGCTGACGGCGATGCTCCTGGCTGTGGCCACAGGCGCAGGCGTGATCGCTTCAGGGCGCGCTCTGGCGCTCCTGTTGCCGCCGTTGCATGTGCTGGCGATCGCCCTGCCCGCCGTGGGGATCGTCAGCCTGGCCGGCCGGCGCCTGGTACATGCCGGGATCAGCGGGCGGTTTGTGTTGGGCCACTTTGCCAGTGGCGCTTATCTGGTGCCGCTGTTGGCGCTGGTGCTGGAGCTGGTGGTGGGGCTTCTGGCGGGGGGATTGGCCCTCGTTCTCATTATCCTCTTCATCCCTGGCGGTGCGGAGCAGGTGAGCCGGGCGATGGAGGCCCTCAGGCCGTTGTTTGAGGGCCAGCCCCCTGATATGAACGAATTGCTCAGGTATGCCCTGTGGCCGCCATTCACGCTCGTCGCCCTGGTGTTTGTCAGTGGCCTGTTCCCACTGCTGGAGGAGGCGATCAAGCCGATCAGTGCCTTCGTGCTCGTCAGCCACATGCCCACAGCGGGCGCGGCGTTTCTGGCTGGTGTGGCTGCCGGCGCGGGCTTCGGCCTGTCGGAAGGGCTGCTCAATGGGGCCTGGAGTCTGGACGAGTGGTCGGCTACGGTGCTTTTGCGGGCGGGCGGCACAGCCATGCACGCCTTCGCCAGCGGGCTGGTCGCCTGGGGCTGGTATCGCGCCTGGCGGGTGCGCCGTCCCTGGCCCTGCTTGCTGGCCTACGGCGCGGCGGTGTCGTTGCATGGCCTGTGGAACGCGCTGGCGCTCGTGGGTGGGGTCGGTTGGGCCTTTGTCAGCACAAGCGCTTCCTCACAGGCCAGCCCCTTTGCCGGTGGCCTGATCGCGTTTCTGATCTTCAGCCCCCTGGCTGGCATGGCGCTGGCTGCCACTATCGGAGTCGTGGTGATCAGCGGGCGGCTGGCGCGTGATACAGCCGTCAGCCATCCGTAGTCCGTCGTCAGATTGAGGGGGCGATGTTTCTCCCAGCTTCCCGCCCCCTGCTCCCCGCACGCGGGAGGTTAGGGGACAATACCCTCTTAGTCCGCCACGATAGTCTCTTGCTTGCGGTTGAAGAGCTTGCGAACAAGCGCGAAGATCTCTTTGCGGTTATCCCTCCAGAGGTGGATCAGCGTCGGCGAGGCGGAGACCAGGATGACGACGATGACGATCAGCGTGAAATAGCGGTCAAGCACGTCGGGCGGGAAGCGGCTGCCCAGGAAATAGCCCAGGGTGGTCACGCCGATCCCCCAGAGCACGCCGCCGACCAGGTTGAAGAAGAAAAAGCGGCGCCACTCCATTTCCACCGCGCCGGCGACGATGGGGGCGAAGGTGCGGATGAAGGGCATGAACCGCGCCAGGACGATGGTTTTACCGCCGTGTTTATCGTAGAAGGCTTTGGCCGCCAGGAGGTTTTTGCGCTTGAAGATCAGCGAGTTTTCGCGGTTGAAGATGCGCGGGCCGGTCTTGTTACCGAACCAGTAGCCTACGTTATCGCCCAATACCGCTGCTGTGAAGATGAGGGGGATCAGCAGGTGCATATCCAGATAGCCTTTGAAGGCCAGCAGGCCCGCCGTGAGCAGCAGGCTATCCCCCGGCAGGAAGAACCCGAAGAACAGGCCCGATTCGGCGAAGACGATGGCGAAGAGGCCGGCATAGCTGACCTGGATGATCAATTGCTCAAGGTCCAAATTGTTCCTCCTTGGCGCCCGATGGCGCGGTTCCAGAACGCTCACAGCGCCCTGGGAGAATAGAACCGGCAGCCTGAGTGCTGCCGTTGGCCTGGGCATTATACCATTGCTCTGTGATGGTGGCAAGGTGACCTGGGTTGCACCGTAACCCGCCAGCTCTCGCCGGCGGATAAAATCCTCCGGCTCCTCGCATCAAACCCGCGTAGCGGGTTTCTCAGAAGAAGCCGCCGATTAGAAATCGGCGGCTTCTTTGGTGACAAATGTCACTGCCATAACATGTCTTCTGACACTGACGCATCGCGCCCCACACAGATACACTCTCTATAAAGAAAGACGAAGGCACGAGCCATTCGTTCCTGGCCTTCGTCCGCAACCGAAAGCGAAAGATGATCAGCCAACGCGGCCCGTTGCGCTTCACCATTTTGAACGCAACCGGGCTGGACATCGCGGCCTGTAGCGGTTGTGACTCGTGCGAGGAGGGCTGTCCGCACGCGCAGGAGTGGGACATGCACCCCAGCGAGGTGCTCTACTGGGCGCGCAAGAACGACGACCGGGTCCTGACGTGCCGCACCATCTGGCTTTGCACCCAATGCCGGACCTGCGGCATCATCTGCCCCAGCGGCGTGCCCTTTGAGACCGTCGCGGCGGCACTGCGCACGGAAGCACGGCTGCGCGGGCTGGATTTTTAGTGCCCGGCGTTCAGCGGCACGCTGATTGCTGAACCACACCGTTTACGGTGTGGCTTGTGCTGAAAGCTATTTTATGCGCATCCTGGCGATTGTTTCCGGTGAATACGGGCAACGGCATGTGATCAACATCCGCGCTTATGGCCCGTCCCACTGGGATGTCCAGGTCTGGCGGGCTCCGGCGGCTTTTCCGCCCGTGATTGACGACCCGGCGGAGCACCTGCCTGCGGCGCTGCCCCCCGCCGACCTCATCCTGGCGTTCGGCGAGCATCGCGGCGTGGCGGAACTCCTCCCCGACATCGCCCGTATGACCGGCGCGCAGGCGGTCATCGCCGCCATAGACAACGAAGCCTGGCTGCCACGTGGCCTGGCCCGGCAACTGCGCGGCTGGCTCGCCGGGATGGGCATCGCCTGCGCCACCCCGAAGCCGTTGTGCACGCTCACTGAAACGCACTATGCCGTCAGCCGCCGCGAACGCATCGCGCACGATAGCCCACTGATCGCCGAATTTGCCCGGTTTTTCGGCCAACCCAGCCTGCACCTGACGCTTGACCCGCAGACGCGCTGCATCCTCAGCGCGACGGTCTTGCGCGATAGCGTGTGCGGCTGCGCTCGTTTCGTCGCCCAGGGGTTGATCGGGGTTTCGGCAGATGAGGCCGAGGAGAAGGCCGGGCTGCTCCACCACCACTACCCCTGCCTGGCGAGTATGGGCATAGACAGCGACTACGACGATACGCTGATGCACGTCTCCGGCAATATCCTCAAAGACAACGTGGGCACACAGGTGAAGCCATTCAAGCGTATTCCCATAATTGTGCCGGGGACGCGGAGTGAGTAGGGAGATATGGCCAAGATCGCGATTAGCGGTAAAGGCGGGGTGGGCAAGACCACGCTGGCGGCGCTATTGGCGCAGGTCTATGCTGACGCCGGGCGCGTGGTGCTGGCTGTGGACGCCGACCCCTCGCCCTGTCTGGCGGGCGCGTTGGGCTTCCCCGTCGAGCTGCGGGCCAGGTTGCGCCCCATCGCCGAGATGGACGCGTTGATTGAGGAGCGCACCGGCGCCAGGCCGGGCACGGTGGGCGGCTTCTTTACGCTCAACCCCCGCGTGGATGACCTGCCGGAGCGCTTCAGCGTCGTGCACCGGGGTGTGCGCCTGCTGGAGATGGGCGGTGTGGAAGCGGGCGGCTCCGGCTGCATCTGTCCGGAAAGCGCCCTGCTCAAGGCGCTGGTCCGCCATCTGCTCCTGCGCCGCGAGGATGTGTTGATCCTGGATATGTATGCGGGCATTGAGCACCTGGGGCGCGCCACAGTGGATAGCGTGGATGCCCTGCTGGTCGTGGTCGAACCCACGCGGCGCAGCCTGATCACCGCCGCGCAGATCAAGGCGCTGGCCGCCGACATCGGCCTGACGCGGCTGTGGCTGGTGGGCAATAAGGTGCGCACTGAGGAGGATGCCGCTTTCCTGCGGGCCGAGTCGCCCGGCCTGCCCCTGTTGGGCCTGTTGCCTGCCGACCCCGGTGTGCAGGAGGCCGACCGGCTGGGCATTCCCGTCTATGACCACGTGCCTGCCCTGCGCCAAGCCGCCGAACGCATCGCCGCCGCCCTGGAGGCGCTTACATAGGGAGCAGTACGACAACAGGAGGATACGATGCAAGCACAGCTTGATCTGAGGGAACACCTGGTAGAGCTGATCCGCCTGGCATCGGTCGATCTGCCGCCAGACGTGGAGGCTGCGCTGCGCCAGGCGGTGGAACGCGAGGCGCCGGGCTCGGCGGCCAGAGACGCCCTGGAAGCCATCCTCAAGAACGTGGTGTTGGCGCGGCAGAACTCCACGCCACTCTGCCAGGACACTGGAACGCCAATTTTTTATGTGGCTTATCCGGCGGGGTGGAGCACGCGCAGGCTGCGCGAGGACATCCGCGCCGCCGTCGCCGAAGCCACCTCACGCGCCTATTTGCGCCCCAATGCCGTACACCCCATCACCGGCAAGAACACCGGTAACAACCTGGGCGACGATACCTTCCCCACCATCCACTTCAGGGAGGTAGAAGGGGATACCCTGACCGTTGATCTGATGCTGAAGGGCGGCGGCTGCGAAAACGTGGGTGCGCAATACGCGCTCCCCGATAGCCGCCTGGGGGCCGGGCGCGACCTGGAGGGTGTGCGCCGGGTGGTGTTGGATGCCGTCCACAAAGCCCAGGGCAAGGGCTGCGCCCCCGGCATCCTCGGCGTGGCCATCGGCGGCGACCGCGGCTCGTCCTATATCGCCTCTAAGGAGGCCCTCTATCGCCGCCTAGACGACGCTCATCCCGACCCCCAACTGGCGGCGCTGGAGGCCCGCCTCACCGACGAGGCCAATCAGTTGGGTATCGGCCCGATGGGCTTTGGCGGCCAGACGACGGTGCTGGGCACGAAGATCACCACGCTGCATCGTCTGCCCGCCAGCTATTTCGTCACCGTGTCCTACATGTGCTGGGCCTACCGCCGCCGCCGTATGATTGTCCGTAATGGCCAGGTGACATATGAGTAAGGGGAAAGACCATGTATGAAGTGAGTATTCCCATCAGCGATGAGACCATCCGCAGTCTGAAGGTCGGTGATCCTGTGCTGCTTTCCGGCGTTGTGGTGACTGGGCGCGACGCTGTCCACAAATGGCTGGTGGATACGTTCATCCGGCAGACCCGTCAGCCTCAGGGTGACGACCTGGAGGTGCTTGAAGCCATCCGCCCCGTGCTGAACGGCGGTGTGATCTACCACTGCGGGCCGGTCGTCGCCGGCCTGGAGACGAAAGATTATCGTTTTGTGGCCGCCGGGCCAACCACCAGCATCCGTGAAGAGCCTTATCAGGCCGACGTCATGCGCTTTTTCAACCTCAAGGGCGTGATCGGCAAGGGGGGAATGGGGCCAAAGACGCTGGAAGCCTGCCAGCAGGTGCCTGGCGTGTACTTCCATGCTGTGGGCGGCGCCGCCACGCTGATCGCCCAGTCCGTGCAACGGGTGCTTGGCGTGTATAAGCTGGACTTCGGCGTGCCGGAGGCGATGTGGGTGATTGAGGTCAAGGACTTCCCCGTGGTGGTCACCATGGACGCGCACGGCAACAGCCTGCACGCCCAGGTGGAGCGCCGGTCCAGAGAGGCCCTGGAGCGGCTGCTGAGTGGTCCTTAGCAGGCGCAGGGGCACCTGCCGCTCCAACAGGACCAGGGCGCTGTTTTCCGCCTGGTAACTCAGGGCAATTCGGTACGTATCTGCAAGCGCGGCTAAAATGGTTTTGTCCTCCTCATACTGGATATGGGAGAAAACCATCCAGAGTCGGTCTGTCGCGTCACCTAAAGTCTCTAGCACAGATTGTTTCTTCTGTTCGGGGGTTAACTCACGAAATTCCATAGATTCGTCAAACCATAAGGAACGTCTCCCCAGGTGATGTACTCTCAGGGCAAATCCCAGCAGGATTATGATTGCATAGGTGAAACGGTAAATGGACGAATTGTCCTTGCGATTGTCCATCAAGGTGGCCCGTGTTCCCCTCCCCATCGTTGCCGGGCCAGTATATCATACTGGCCCCGATGCGCCAGGCTCAGTCGATCACAAACGTGTCACCCCTTCGCCAGGCTCAGGGCAGGCTCTGAGCCAAAGCCCTGAGCCGAAGCCCTGAGCGAAGCGAAGGGACGGCGAAGGGGCAGCGAAGGGTCCCCTGAACATACATTGGAGATGCTTCGCTGCGCTCCGCATGACAAACCTGTGATCTACTGAGGCTGGAAGCACATGCATGGCTTAAGGCGGCGTGGCCCGGCCCAGCGCCACGTCTGGGCCGGCGGCGATCAGCCTGAGCAGGGCCTCACGTTGCTGGCGATAGGCTTCTCCCCACAGCGGCTCACACTGTTTTAGCGCCATCTGCCCGGCGGCCAGCTTAAGAGCGAAGGTGAAACAGGTCGGCTGGCCGCAGGCCCTACAGTTTGTCCCTGGCAGCAGCTTATACACAGCCATCGGTGTGGGGCGTTGGTGGGCAGTGAAATCGGGCGTAATTGCGCCGCGTTCCTCCCAGGTGCGGTTGACCAGCTTCACCAGCCCCTTCACCTCAGCCATGGCCGCGTCGCGGTCGGCGACGTTGCTGACCGCGATGCGGTCGGGGTGGAAGACAACAGTATGGCCGCCCCTGGTCCAGGTAATCGCCGGCGCAGCGGGGTTATAGACCGCGCCCCGCAGGGTGGCGTTCAGGTAGGGGAGCACCCCGCGGATGTCTGTGTGGAGTCGGGCGATGGCGGTGAACCGCTCGGCTCCGGGCTCGCAGGGCGGGGTGAATACCTCCAGGTCGTATGTCTCAATCAGCATCACACACCCTTAGCGGCGTGAGCGGCATCCCCGTTTTTCAGCAGGCGCGCCCAGTAGGCTGCATATTCGCGCAGGAGGGCGGCAGCATAAGCCGCCTTCGCCCGATCGGGGATGTAATTCCGTTGCGCCCTGAGCATGGCCACCAACTCGTCGGCGGTCACCTCCTCCGGGCGGCGGCCCAGGAGCATGAGTTGATCAAAGACTGTCTTCAGCCCGATCAGGCCCACTGTCCGGCCATCGCCGAACAGGTCAATCTGCGTCACATGCATATCACCCTGGGGGCAGCAGCTTCCGTCTATGCCCGGCCTCTGCGACATTGTATCACCCCTCCCCAGCTCTCCCCTTATCCAGGGGAAGGGAACTCACCCCCTCCCTGACCCTCCCGTCAAAAGGGAGGGAATAACCCTCCTCCCCCGCAAGGGGGAGGGAAGGGGTGGGGGAACGCATCTGAGGTTGAAACCGATATTCCTGAGCGCAGGACACCAGCACTGAATATTAGATACCGCCAAACAGCCTGATCACTAAGTGATATATGTCACAGGAAAACTGTGACAATCGTCCGGGAAATGGGGAGGTATCCAGATGAACGACGCCGGGATCAACGGCTATGGGGAGAGCGACTTCAGCGGGTCGGTCCTGCCGGTGTGCGTGGGCACGGGGACGAGGCCCTTGAGGGCATCTGCTAGGCCGTCAATCTCGGAGCGGATCTCGCGCATTGTCTGGCCACGCGAGCCATCCGCCCCGCTGCTGGAGAGCAAGGTGCGCAGTGCGTCCAGCCGGGCGTACAGCGCCCCCACTGTGCCCTCCAGCGCCATTGTCTTGGTGCGGTCGGCCTCCACTGCGCGGGCATAGGCCACCTCCAGCGTGCGCACCTTAGCCTGGAGTGCCTCGTAGAGCTTGGCGTTTTCAATGGACACGGCAGCGGCATCCGCCAGGGCCTGCAAGACGCGCGTGTGCCAGGGGGTGAATGGCCGGGTGGAGATGCGGTTGTCCACCCCCAGGGCGCCGATAGTGGTGTTGCGCACGGTGATGGGCACGTAGAGGATAGATTGAACCAGGTAGGTCGTCTTGATTTTCTGTTTGCCGCGTTGGGTGACCAGCACGGGCTCGCCGCTGCGCACACAGCGGCCCGCCAGGCTGTCCTGGGCGCGCAGGCGGAAGGTCTTGGCGAACTCCTGGTCAAAGTTCTTGGCCGCGCGCATATACAATTCGCCGGTCTCCTCGTCCACCAGCAGGAGCGAGCCTTCCTCGGCGCCGGTGAGATAGACCGCCGCTTCCACCACGCGCACCAGCACCTGTTGCAGGTCCATGAGCGAGGTAACCGAGCGGATCACAGCGATGAGCACCTGAAGCTCGCGCACACGGTTCTGCGTCTCGCGGTTGGCCGCCTCCAGCGGCGCGGTGAGTCGCCTGACCTCGCGCTGAACGCGCACCTTGGAGAGACTGCGTTCAATCGCCGCAACGCAGGCGACGACGTTGAGGGGGAAGAGGAGATGGCCTGTGGTCTGGCCGCCCAGCTCACGCGCCTGCGCCGCGTGTTGTTCCGTCCAGTGGGGTGTCAGGAACAGGATGGCCACCTCCGGGTTCCGGCTGAGCACCTGACGCACCACGTCCACAGGCAACTGGCCTTCATTCGTCAGAGGCAAGATCATCACATCGGGAGGAGGCGAAGCCAGACCGTGCTGGAGCACGGCGTCCCAGGAATCCACGATGACAGGCACATAGCCGCCCGGTCGCAGCACCTGATAAAGGAAAAAATCACGGTTTGCCTGCCGGGTGTCAAACACCAAGACACGTTCCCCCGCCATTGATCCTGCCCTCCATGTGTCCTCTGGATGGGATGCGTTCTCCTATGCAGAGGCTTCAATTTGAGATTATACGCTACAAATCAGCCGAAGGCATTAGGAACAGAGGGCTATTTCTTTGACCTGGGGGAAGGTAGCCAGTACCGGGCTTCAGCCCGGTTGATACCGTGCCGATCCCTCCTCTATGGTCTAAGGATGGATGCCCCCAGGTAAAGCGCCAGCGTTGGCCTGGGGTCAATCATATTTTGGTGGAGCGCGGTGGCCTCGTGGCCCAGCCCCAGAGCCAGGGCCACAAGTTGGGTGAAGTACAGCGCGGGCAGGGGCCTCTCCAGGTGCATCTGACCCTGGCGCGTATCCAGGTTGGTATGGCATAGCGGGCAGGCGACGGCGATCAGGTCGGCGCCAGCGGCGCGGGCGTGCTCAATCAGGTTGCGGCTGAGTTCCAGGGCGATGTCTGCCCGCGTGAGCGACAGGCTGGCGCCACAGCAGGTCGTCTTGTCTGACCAGTCCAGCGGTGTCGCGCCTAAGGCCGCCATGAGCCGGTCCATCTCCTGGGGGTTCTCCGGGTGCTGCGCGCCGGTGATCTGGGGCGGGCGCGAGAGCAGGCAGCCGTAGTAAGAGACGATCCTCAGCCCGCTCAGTGGGCGCTTCACCTGCCGGGCGATGGCCTCCAGCCCGACGCGATTGACGAGCACATCCAGGAGCGAGCGGACCGCCACCCGGTCGTGGAAGGCCGTGCCGATGCGAGCCTGCATGCGGCGTTTCAGTTCGGGGTCGGCGCGTGTCTGGTAGAGCGCGGTGCGGAAGCGGTTGAAGCAGGCGGCGCAGGGCAGGGCCGCTTCCCTCAGGCCGCTCTGTTCTATCAGCGCCAGGTTGCGCAGGGGCAGTTCGGTGGCCAGGTCGGTGTCGGTCTTGTGGGCGGCGGTGCTGCCGCAGCACATCCAGCCCGGCGGCTCCACCAGGTCCAGCCCCAGCGCCTGGCACACCGCGCGCGCGGAGCGGTCAAAAGCGGTCGCGGTGGAATGGAGGGAGCAGCCGGGGTAATAGGCGATCTGGTTGGGTTTGGGTTCAATCGGCTTAACCTGTTTGGGGGGGCGGCCTGTGGAGGGGAACAGCCTGAGCCTGCCCTTGCGCAGCATTTCAATGCCCAGGGGCAGGTCTTTGAAGGGCTGGCCGCTGCGCAGGTTCATCTCGGCGATCAGCCCCAGCTCGTAGGCGCGCCCCCACAGGTCCACCTGGCGCAGGAAGGCCTTATTGAACAGGGCGACTTCGGGCACCTTCGGCGCGATGCCCTCTTCGCGCGCGATCATAGTGAGATGCTCCATGATGCGGGCGACGTCCAGGCCCTGGGGGCAGCGCGTGGTGCAGGTCAGGCAGGAGGCGCACAGCCAGGGCGTTTTCGCCTCCAGGGCGCTCGCGTCCTGGCCCAGTTGGATGGCGCGCATGACCTGGTTGGGCTGGAGGTCAAAGAACGCCGCCAGGGGGCAGCCGCTGGTGCACTTGATGCACTGGTAGCACAGGAACACGTTCTGGCCGGTCTCGCGCTGGATGCGCCGGGCCAGGTGGGGCGATAGTGTGGTGATGACCATAGGATCACACCCCTGGGGTAACTGCGCTCAGGGTCGGGCGCGGCAGCAACCCGGCCTTCTCCACAATGATGGGCACGGCCTCTTCCCACTCAATTGCCATGATGTGCACGCCCGCGACGCCGGGGATTTCGCGGATCTGCTGGATGAGTTCCACGCAGATGTCTATGCCGGTTTGTCGCCAGGCCTGGGCACGCTCCTTCTTGTCCTCAATGCCCCGTCCGGCGGCCTCCATACGGGCGACGATCTCATCGGGTACGTCCAGGCCGGGCACCTGGTCGCGCATATAGCGGGCGGCGGCGGGGCTTTTGATCGGCCCGACCCCGGCCAGGATATATACCTGCTCGTGCAGGCCCAGGTCGCGCACGCGCGCCATGAACTCGCGGAAACGGGGGAGGTTGTAGATGAGCTGGGTTTGGATGAAGTCGGCGCCAGCCTGGACCTTTTTGCTCAGGCGGAAGGGACGCCATTCGTAGGGCGGGGCGAAGGGGTTCTCGGCGGCGCCGATGAAAAAGGCCGGGGCGCCCTCAGCGATCTCCTCGCCGCACTGGAATTTGTGGAAGTCGCGCAGCCTCTTGACCATGGCGATCAGGCCGATGGAGTCCAGGTCAAACACATTCCTGGCATCGGGGTGGTTGCCGAAGTTCTGGTGGTCGCCGGTCAGGCACAGGCAGTTGCGGATGCCCAGGGCGTACGCGCCCAAGAGGTCGGACTGCTGCGCTAGGCGGTTGCGGTCGCGGCAGGTCATCTGCATCACCGGCTCCAGCCCCTCCTGAAGGGCCAGGGCCGAAGCGGCGATGCTGGACATACGTACAATGGCCGTCTGGTTGTCCGTCACGTTGGCGGCATCCACATAGCCCTTGAGGATGGCCGCTTTGCGGCGGATGACCTGGGCGTCGGCGCTTTTGGGCGGGCCAAGTTCGGCGGTAACGGCGAAATAGCCGGCGCGGAGCACTCTTTCCAGATTAGAGCCCGCTTTGTAGCCGTTGTTTTCCATCATAGCGACACCTCTCCTTCGCTGCGCTCAGGATGACATGTTTCAGCTCTCAGCGGTGGGCGGCAGGCGCAGGTCTTCGCGGACGACCTTGCGCTGGCCGCCGTCGCGCGCGGTGGCCCAGTTCTTGGGCGCGCGGATTTGCAGCAGCTTCTCCAACTGCCCTGCCCGCATGGCGCGCTCAACGATCAGCGCCCAGGCGCAATCGGTCTCCTTGCTCAGCTCGCACCTGGGCCGGCCATCCACCAATTGGACACCGCCGCAGGGCCCATTCAACAACTGCTTGGCGCAGCGGGCAATTGGACAGATGCCAAAGGTCTCATCCAGGATGCAATCGCCGCAGCCAGCGCAACGCTCGGCCCAGACGCCCTGCTCCAGGGGCAGGCCCATGAATAGGGTGTTCAGCCCCGGCAACACGCGCACATCGGGGAAGCGTTCGGCCAGGGCCTGCACACCGACGCCGCACCCCAGCGACAGCACCGTGTCCACCTCGCTGATGCGGTCGCGGATCGCATCCAGGTATTCCCATTCGCACTGGCGCTGCACGGTGACATCGCTCACCTGTTTGGGGTCGCCGTCCAGCTTCGTCGCCATGCGCAGGGATGTCGCCAGGATGCCGGCTTCTTTTGCTCCGCCCGCGAAGCACACCGTCACACACGTCCCGCAGCCGACGACGAGCACCTTGCGCGCGCCATTCAGCATGGCCTTAATCTCATCCAGCGGTTTTTGCTCAGCGACGATCATGGTTCACCTCAAATCAGCTTTCAGCGGGTTGGGGCCCAGCGCCCGAATCTGCTCGGTCATCTGCATCGCGGCCTCGGCGAACTGGCGACCCATGGCCGAGGACATGGTGAACATCTCCACGCGCTCCGGTTCAAGCCCGATCTGCTTCAATTGGCGCCGGGCATAGGCCACGCGCCGTTTCGCGTTCAGGTTGCCTTCACGGTAGTGACAGTCACCCTCCAGGCAGCCTGCGACCATGACGCCGTCGGCGCCGGCCTCCAGGGCCTCCAGCACGAGCAGGACATCCAGCCTGCCGGTGCAGGGCAGGCGCACGATCTTGACGTTGGCCGGATACTGGATGCGCAGGTTGCCGGCCAGGTCGGCAGCGCCGTAGGCACAATAGTGGCAGCAGAAGGCCACGATCTCTGGCTCAAACTCCTCAACGCTCATGGCATCCGAACCTCTCCCCTTTCCCTTCCCTGAAGAGGAAAGAGGGCTGGAGGGTCAACTCCTCCCCAAATAGCGAGCGGACCTTGATGGCGACCTGCTCATGTTTGTAATGCAGCACCTGGATCGCCTGAGCCGGGCACTCGCTGGCGCAGATGCCACAGCCCTGGCACAGCGCCGGTTCAATATAGGCCGCGCCCGCGACCCCACCCACGCCCACCAGGTCTGAGCGGATAACGGGGACCTTAAAGGGGCAGAGTCGCACGCAGGTCAGGCAGCCGGTGCATTTCGCCGGGTCCACCTGGGCGACGCTGCCACCCGCCAGGCGCGTAGCCTGAGACAGGATGATGGCAGCGCGTGCGGCGGCGGCCTGGGCCTGGGCGATGGTCTCATCCAGCAGCTTGGGATAGTGGGCCAGGCCGGCCATGAAGATGCCCTCGGAGGCGAAATCCACTGGCCGCAGTTTGATGTGGGCTTCCAGGAAGAAGCCATCGGCATCCACCGGCACTTTGAGGATGCGGGCGAGCTCGTGCACCCCCTCGGCAGGCACAACGGGCATACTCAGGACCAGCAGGTCGGGCGTTAGCCCCAGGTCGGCGCCCAGGATCGGGTCGCGGACACGCACGCGCAGCCTGTCGCCCGTGATGACCTCAGGACGGTGGGCGTCGTCATAGCGGATGAACAGCACACCGGCTTTGCGCGCCTGGGTGTACAGGGCCTCTTTGTGGCCGTAAACCCGCAGGTCTCTATACAGGATCGTGACGCGGGCATCAGGCTGGAGGGCCTTCAGCCTGAGCGCGTTCTTGAGGGCGACGGTGCAGCAAATGCGGCTGCAGTAACGCTCCGCCGGGCCGATGCACTGGATCATGACGACATGACCTGGCCCCCTACCCCAGCCCTCCCCCACAAGGGGGGAGGGAGTGACCCCGACCCCCTTCCCTGCAAGGGAAGGGGTGGGCGCAGTGAATTGCGCCTCTACACGCTCGCCCCCCTGCCCCCCGTCAAGAGGGGATGACCCTCCCTTATCATGGGAGGGGGCGGAGGAGAGGTGGGGAGAGGCCGCCATCAGCGCCTCAAACTCCTGCTGGGTGACGATGCGCGGGTCGCTGCCGTAGCCGTACTCGCTGCCGCGATACTCCTGGCCGCCGCTGGCGACGATGATGACGCCGTGCTGGATGCTGATCTCGCTGCCATCGCCCCCGCGCACCCGGCTGGTGAAATGGCCCACGAATCCGTCCGTCTCCACCAGCGCCGAGCGGGTATAGACCCGGATGCGAGGATGGGCGCTGACCTGGGCGATCAAGTCGCGCAGGTAAGCCTGGGGGTCGCTGCCATCCTGAAGGGCGCTGATGTGGCGCAGATTGCCGCCCAGCTCAGCGCTGCGCTCCACCAGGTGCACGGGGTAGCCCTGCCCGGCCAGCGTCAGGGCAGCGGTCATCCCGGCCACGCCGCCGCCGATGACCAGGGCCGCCTGGGTTACGGGGGTTTCAATGGGGCAGAGAGGCTCCAGCCTCCCTGCGCGCGCCACCGCCATGCGCACCAGGGCTTTGGCTTTCTCAGTAGCCACCTCCCAGTCGTCCGAATGCACCCAGGAGCACTGGTTGCGGATGTTGGCCATCTCAAACAGGTAGGGGTTCAGCCCGGCCTGGCGCAGGGCATCCTGGAAGAGCGGCTCGTGCGTGCGCGGGGTGCAGGCAGCCACGACGACGCGGTTGAGGCCAAGCTCCTGGATGCGCGCGATGATCTGCTTGATGCTGTCCTGCGAGCAGGTATACAGGTTGTCCTCGGCGTAGACGACGCCGGGGAGCGAGCGGGCATATTCGGCCACGCCAGGCACATCCAGGTAGCCGCCGATGTTTGTCCCGCAGTGGCACACAAACACGCCAATGCGTGGCGCCTCAGCGCTGACATCGCGCTCCGGTGGGTACTCGCGCCGACGGGTCAGGGTGTGCCGCGCCGGGGCCAGTTGCCGCGCCGCGGCTGCGGCGGCGCCGGAGGCCTCTATCACGGTCTCCGGGATGTCTTTCGGCTCGTGGAAGGGGCCGGCGACGTAGATGCCGGGGCGGGAGGTCTGCAGCGGGTCAAACAGCGTGGTGTGGCAGAAGCCAGAGGGGGCCAGTTCAATGCCCAGGTCGTGCGCCAGCCGCTTCACAGACTCGGAGACCTCCATGCCCACAGAGAGCACAACCAGGTCAAACTCGGCCTCCACGAGCTGCCCGTCGTCGCCTGACCAGTAGCGCACGATCAGGTTTCGGGTCAGGGGGTCTTCGCGCACCGCCGAGATGCGGCAGCGGATGGTCTTCACGCCATAGCGTTTCTCGGCGCGGCGATAATACTCTTCGTAGCCTTTGCTGAATGCCCGCACGTCCATCATGAAGATAATGATGTCGGTGTCGGGCTCATGCTCCCTGGCCATAATGGCTTGTTTGGCGGCGACCATGCAGCACACGGAGGAGCAGTAATCGTGCCTCTGGTCACGGCTGCCGACACATTGCAGGAAGGCGATGCGCCTGGGGCGAGCGCCGTCAGAGGGGCGTGTCACATGCCCGTTGGTGGGGCCGGAGGCGGAGAGCAGCCGCTCAAATTGGAGCGAGGTCACGACGTTGGGATAGCGACCCAGCCCAAACTCCTGCGACAGCCTGGCGTTGTACACCTGATAGCCGGGGGCCAGGATGACCGCGCCCACCTCAATCGTCTCCAGGCGTTCCACCATGTCGTGGTCAATGGCGTTGGCCTTGCACACGTAGACGCAGGAGAGGCACTCCGAGCACACGCCGCAGGCCAGGCAGCGCGCGGCCTCGGCCTGGGCCTCCTCGTCGCTGTAGCCCAAATCTACTTCGGCAAACGTGCTGATGCGCTGCGCCGGCGCCAACGCGCGCATGGGCACGCGGGGGGTCACTTTAATCTCACCCCGCGCCAGCTTCTCAGCCACTTCGGCCCGGCTGAGTTTGACAACGGGCAGTTCGGGCTTCGGTTCCAACGCCAGTTCCTGACCACGCAGATAGCGATGGATGCTTTGGGCCACCTTGTGGCCTGCCGCCACCGCCTCAATGACGAAGGCTGTGCCCGTGATGGCATCGCCAGCGGCGAACACGCCGGGTCGGGTGGTCGCGTAGGTGTTGGGATTCACGGCGATGGTCGCCCGCCGGGTGATGCCCACGCCAGCGCTTTCGTGGATGAAGGCCAGGCCAACGCCCTGGCCGATGGCGAAGATGACCGTGTCGCAGGGGATCACATGCTCGCTATCCGGGCGGGTCTCCAGCGTCAGCCGACCCTCTTCGTCAAACTGCATGAAGGTGACGTCCAGGCACTCCACACCTGTCACCTGCCCATCCTGGTCAAGGATGCGCTTGAAGGAACGCGAGGGATAGACCGTCACGCCCTCGGCTTCGGCCTCGGCGACCTCGCCGGGATGCGCGGGCATGGTCTCCCGTGATTCCAGACAGGCGAGGGCCACCTCCCGCGCTCCCAATCGCAGCGCCGTGCGCGCGCAGTCTATAGCCACATTGCCCCCGCCCAGGACGAGGACGCGGCGCCCCGCAATCAGGGGGCGGGGATCGGCTGCTGCGCCCAGAGCGGAGAGGCGCACGTCTTTCAGGAATTGCGTACTGACCAGGACCTGCGGCAGGTTAGCGCCGGGGATGGGCAGCTTCTTGCCCTCGTGGGCGCCGACGGCGATGAGCACCGCGTTGAAGCCCTCGGCGAAGACATCGTCCAGGTTGGTGACCGGTGTGTTCAGGCGCAGTTCTACGCCAAGGTCCAGAATGTCCTGGATTTCACGTTCAACGATCTCGGTGGGCAGGCGGAACTCCGGCACACCGACGCGGAGCATCCCGCCCGCCACGGGCAAGGCCTCAAACACGGTGACGCCATAGCCCAGCTTGCACAGGTCTTGTGCGGCGGTCAGGCCGCAAGGCCCGGCGCCGATGATGGCCACGCGCTCCGGGTATTTGCGCCCGGCAGGCGCTGGGGGGACGCGCGGCCTGGCATAGACCTTGTCGCTGACGAAGCGCTTGAGCGCCCGGATGTTGATCGGCTCGTCCACCAGGTTGCGGTTGCAGGCGGTCTCGCAGCGGTGGTTACAGATGCGCCCGCAGATGCCGGGGAAGGGGTTATCTTCCTTAATGACGCGTAGGGCGTCCTCGTAGCGGCCCTCGCGGATGAGGGCGATGTAGCCCTGGGCGCGTTGGCCTGCAGGGCAGGCATCGCGGCAGGGGGCGACGCCGCGCTTTTCAATCGCATAGGCAGCGGGGATGGCCTGCGGGTACAGGCGGTGGGCGGCGCGCTGAACGGCCAGCCCCTCGTCAAAGTGGCTGGGGATGACCACCGGGCACACTTTGGCGCAATCGCCGCAGCCGACGCACTTAGTCACGTCAATGTAGCGCGGCTTGCGCCGCACAGTCACCCTGAAGTGGCCCACCTGCCCATCTACCGAGACCACCTCGGTATCGGTCAGGATGTCAATGTTGAGATGGCGTCCGGTCTCCACCAGCCGCGGCGCCAGGGTGCACATGGCGCAGTCGTTGCTGGGGAAGGTTTTGTCAAGCTGGGCCATGTGGCCGCCGATGGCCGACCTGGACTCCACCAGATAGACCTTGAAGCCAGCCTCGGCCAGGTCCAGTGCGGCCTGCATCCCGCCGATGCCGCCGCCGACGACCATCACGGCGCCTACGGGTGGTTCGCAACCGGGCTGAAGCCCGGTACTGGGTGGAGGATGTCCATTCCCCGTCATCGCTGCCCCGCTTTCAGCCCTATGTCCTCACCATGAAGCCATCGCAGCCCGCCGGGCCATCCCTGATAGGACATTGCAAGGATGGCGCGATAGTAAGCATTGATCGGGCTGACGGTGTACTCGTAGTTCTGCCAATCGGAAACGAAGTAGTTTGAGATTGCGGCGCTTCTGAATTGCTCTACCGTCGTGTACGGAGTTGCTGCGCCCCGCCAATGGGCCTGGATCAGAGTGGGCTGGTTCATCAGGTCCCAGGTGGAGGCGGGCCTGCCGTCCGGGTGACGATAGACGACAGCGGTCGTCGGATCGGCGGCGCCCCAGGCGTCCCCCCGATAGACCTCTATGATGACATGTCCGCTGTATGGCCGCTGTGTGTCGGCCAGATAGACAAGACGTGCCGGGAACCCCGCGACCTGGCACAGAATGCACCCCACACGTGCCACATCGGCGCACCAATCCGAGCCGCGGGCGATGATCTCCTCCTCAGTCCCGCCCACCCGCATCGCATCCAGGTCCTGGTCCGCTGCCTCCACCAGGCTGGAGGTGAATGTGACCAGGCCCTCCAGCCGTTCTTCGTCCGAGCCGCATCCTGCGGTCGCCGCTTCAACATAGCGTTCCATCTCAGGTCGCGAGCCTTTTTCGTAACGCACCTGGGTGGGGGTGTAGTCCCTATAGAGGTAGGGGGCGGTTTCGGGGTATAGCCTGATCATGCGCTCCATCAACACGCGGTCCACGGAAGCGGGGGCGTGGGGATCATTTTCCAGCATGATCTGGTATGCAGGGCCGAACTGGTCGCTACCCTGGTAGCGGGCGAGGTCCATTGTGCACCCCCTGAACTTCATCCCATCCCAGTTAAGCCTTATGGCTAGACCCGCAGATACGAATCCGTGTAAATGACATCGTTGTACAGAATCTGCGCGGTCTTGAAGATCGCCACCTGATCGGGGTCATCCCAGTCCACGTCGTCGGCGGTGAGCTTCTCCGACGCCAGCGTCTTGTCGTAGAGCGTGAGCACCAGCCTGCCGATGCTGGTGCGGTCATCGCGCTGGTTGACGATGCGGATGAACTCCTTGAGCTTCTGGTCAAGCGGGTTGGCGATAATGTAATCCACGCCAGCGGCCATGAGCATGACGCAGTAGGTGCGGTTGATCAGCGGGCGCATCTCCGCAGGCACCTGGTTGGAGACGTTGCTCAGGCCGGCGTTGGTCATAGGCGGCGGGTCACCGGCGACCTTGAGGATGCGGATGGCCTCAATGCACTCCGGACAGTATTCCTGGCAGCCTTTGACGGTCAACACCAGCGGGTCAATCAGCAGGTCCTCCATAGGGATGCCCAGTTCCATGGCGCGCGGGATGAGGACCTCCAGGGCGATGTTGACGCGGTCAACGGCGCTGACCGGGATGCCCCCCTTGCCCATCGTCAGGGCGATCAGCTTGGCGTTGTACTTCTTAGCCAGAGGGGGCACGGTGGCCAGGCGCTCTTCCTCCGCCGAGGTGGAGTTGATGATGCACTGGTTCCGGGCGACCTTTAAGCCCTCCTCAATAGCAACCAGGTTGGTCGTGTCCAGCGAAAGCGGCACGTCCACGACCTCCTGGATGCCCTTCACCAGCCAGGGCATGATCTCGTGGCCCTCTTTCTTCTGCGGGCCGATGTTCAGGTCAAGCGCATCGGCACCCGCTTCCACCTGCCGCACGGCCAGCCTCTGGAAGAAGCGGATGTCGCGGTTGGCGATGGCCTCTTTCACGGCTGGCGAGATAATATGGATGTTTTCTCCGATGATCTTCATGCTGAGAACGCTCCTTTCAACATAGCCCTCATCCCTCTGGCCCCCTTCTCCCCGGTAGGGGCCCGGCAGGCCCTATCCCTACGGAGGAGGGGGAAGTGCTCCCCCTCTGCCGCGGTCCAGAAGAGGGGTTGGGGGTGAGGGCCGGCATCATCTGAGCGATTGCCCGCACCACCGGCGACCCATCACTCAGGTCAATCAGGGGGCGCCCGTTGAGGTCAAATTGGCGCACGCTGCTGTCCTCCGGGATGACGCCGAGCAGAGGCACACCCAGAGCGGCAATGGCCGGGTGCAACTCCGCCGGGATGTCGCCCCCAGGCACACGGTTAATGATGAGGTGGGTTTGCCTGACCTGGATGCTCAGTTCGGCCACCAGTGCAATCATGTGGCGGGCGGCAGTGATGCCCCGTTGGGTGGGGTCGGTGACGATCAGGAGGTGCTCCACGTCGCGGGTGGTGCGGCGGCTGAGGTGCTCCATCCCGGCTTCGTTGTCCATAACGACGAAGGGATAGCGGCTGCTCAGGCGGTCAATCACCGCCCGCAGGGCAAAGTTGGCCGCGCAGTAGCAGCCCGGCCCTTCGGGACGGCCCATCGCCAGCAGGTCCACATCATCGCCTTCAACCAGGATGGAGCGGATGGTGTAATCAAAGTAATCCTGCTTGGACAGGCCGCCAGCCAGGCCGCCTGGCGCGGCGCCGTTGCCCACGCCTGCCTGAATCTGGGCCAGCAACTCCTCGCGGATATGACCGACGGTGTCCTCTTTGTCCAGCGGCAGGCCCAGGACGAGATGCAGGTTGCTGCTGGGGTCGGCGTCAATCGCCAGGACAGGCCCTAGGCGGTTGCGGATCAGGTAACGGATGATCAGGGCGCATACTGTGGTTTTACCGGTGCCGCCTTTACCGGCGACGGCAATGGTCGTGGTCATGAGAGCACCTCCGCGACGGATGGGAAGCGTGTGATGTCGGTGTGGGGCAGGAACAGCGCCGACATGAACTGGTTGTAAAAGGTGTTGTCCGCCGATAGCTCCAAGTAGGTCATCCTGGCGGCAGCCTGGGCGACTTTGTGGCGCACCTGGCGGTTGAGCAGGGCCAGGAGCGCGCCGCGCAGCGCCGTGTTGCCCAGGAAGTGGAACTTCTCCCAGGGCAGGTCGGGCAGGAGGCCGATCTGGACGGCCTTTTCCACGTTGATGTACTGCCCGAAGGCGCCGCCGATGAGCACCCGCTCCACCTGGGCCAGGTCCACGCCGACGCTCTCGGCCAGGACGGACAGGCCAGCGTAGACCGCCCCCTTGGCCCGCATCAGGTTGTCAATGTCCACGCGGGTGATGACGATGTCGCGCCCGTGTTCCGTTTCACCTGCCCAGGCGACCACATATTCGGGGCCGTGCTCGCCCTGGCGGATGCGCGGCGTATCCAGGTGGAAGTTCAGGTTACCACGCCGGTCAATCACGCCGGTGATGAACATCTCGGCTAGCAGGGAGATCAGGCCCGAACCGCAGATGCCGCGTGGGGGTGTCCGCTCGCCGTGGGCCTCCCGCCGGGGATCGGGGATGACCCGGTAGGTGGGCTCGTATGTCTGGCTGTTGATCCACACCTCCTCAATCGCGCCGATAGTGGCGCGCATGCCGTCCTGCACGCCCGCGCCCTCAAAGGCCGGCCCGGCGGAGCAGGCGCAACTGACCAGCCAGTCGCAGTCACCCAGCACCATCTCGCCGTTCGTGCCGATGTCAAGGAAGAGGGTGAGCGCCTGGCTATCGCACATCCCCGATGCAACCACGCCCGCTGTGATGTCGGCGCCCACATAGCTGGCGACGCCGGGCAGGCAGTCCACGCTGGCCTGGGGATGGATGTTCAGGCCCAGTTCGCCCGCCCGCACGATGGGGGGATGGTTAACGGTGGTGACGAAGGGCTCCAGCCGGATGGAGGCGGGCGGCAGGCCCAGGAACAGGTGGATCATGGTGCTGTTTCCGGCCACCGTCATCTTGTAGATATGTGCCGGGTTGACTCTGGCGCGAGCCGCCGCTCGCTCAATCAGCGCGTTGATCGTGCCCACCACCAGCGCTTGCAGTTCGCCCAGGCCGTTGTTCTTGCTGGCGTAGATAATGCGCGAGATGATGTCTTCCCCGCGCCTGATCTGGCCGTTGTACTCGGCGGCCTGGGCCAGCACCTGGCCGGTTTGCAGGTCCGCCAGATACAGGCTGACAGTGGTGGTACCGATGTCTACGGCGGCGCCCAGGAGAGAGGCCGTGCCCTCCCCCGCCCCCTCCCCTGAGGGCGCGGCTCCTGGCAGCACATCCACCAGCCGCGCTGGCCCGTTGGGGCGATCCCAGGTGTCGGTCTCAACCACGGCGGTGATGGTCCAGTTGGACTGGCGCAGTGCGGCGCCCAGGCGCTGGAGCGTGGGCAGGTCGGCGGTGAGGTCGGCGATGCCGCAGGTCACTGCCAGGGCGCGTTTCAGGCGCGACCAGTCATCGCTCTGGTCGGCCAGGCTGGGCGGGTCAAGGGCCAGCGGGATCAGGCGCAGGGGCTGGTGTTGCAGCGGGTCGTAGGGGAAGGGCAGAGTGACCTTAGCCGCCGTTTTGTCGCTGACCAGGCGCCGCTCAATTTGCTCCTGCGGCGGGATAGTGACTACCGCGTCGCCTTCAACCACCGTCTGGCAGGCCAGGGCGTAGCCGGCGGCCAGGTCGGCGGCGCTCAGGCGGATAGTGGAGCGGCGGCGCAGGCCGGCCCCATCCTGGGCGATCACGGCGCAGCGGCCACAGCGCCCCTGCCCGCCACAGGGCACGTTCAGCTCCAGGCCCGCCTGGCGCACCGCCTCCAGCAGCAACGTGCCGGTAGGCACCTGGACCGTCCTGCCGTATGGCTCAAAGCGGATAGTGTGTGTGCTGGCCTTCCTCATCTCTTAAACGTACGTTTGCTTTTGGCCTGCCCCCTCCCAACCAGGCTGAAGCCTGGTACTGGGTGGGGGGTATACCCCACCGTAAACGGTGGGGCGTCCTCCCTGGCCCTCCCCCATTAAGGGGGAGGGAACTGGCCAGGTCAGCCCCACTTCAGCTTCAGATAGTTGGGCAAATCCACCGCTTCTTTCGGGCCGACGTTGATCTCCCAACCGGGCAGCTCCTCCTCCAGTTCGCCCAGGAGCACGGCCACGTGGCCAGGGATGATCAGGCGCTTGTGGTTGAGCTTCTCGGCGACACGGGTGGACTGGACACTCCTGGCGATACGCTCGGCGTCAAACTTGCCCGCTGCCCAGGCGGTCAGCACGCTCATGCCTTCCGCGTCCACAACCAGCAGCCACCCCGGCAGGCCGCTGCTCTCCACCTCGTTGGCCACGGCGAAATAGGTGATGGAGAAGTTAGTTGTCACCATCAACGGGTCGTGCGGGCTGGGGTTGTTGATCTCATACACGCCGGGCTGCACCTGGATGGGCTTCTGCGGGTCGGTAAAGATATTGGCGCGCAGCACCAGGAGCGGGTAAACGGTCGCCGGACTGAAGCGGTCCAGGACGATGAAGCCGGCGTATTTGGCAATGTGCTGGCCCGCCAGGATGGGGTCGTCGCCAGCGAAAGCCAGGATAGGATAGCCCACCCTGCGTTCGTTCTTCTTCAGAGCCAGCCGCCGCAGTTGGGTGAAGGCCGCCAGGCTATCGGCGTAGCCGCGCGTGCCGGGGTCAAGCACCAGGTCTTCCACGCCTGCTCCCTTCACCTGATCGGCCAGCCACGCCAGGGCCTCCAGAGCCTGCCCTGAGCCTGTCGAAGGGTCGCCCTGATCAGCGCTGATGGCCAGCGGGACGCGGTATTGCGCAGCCAGCTTCGCCATGGCCTGCCAGTTGCCCGCATTGGCTGCCCACAGCAGGCTGCCGCGCCCCTGAGCGGCTTTCAGGCCCGCCTCTGCTGTGGCCGGGTCCGCGCTGAGCAGGATCAGGTTCAGGCTGGTGGCGGCTTTGATAGCTGCCACCGTGCTGGCGAAATCGCCGCCCGCGGCCTCAATCGCCACCCCGTCCAGGGTCAGGCTCCTGCCGACGTAATCCACTGCGTAGCGATCTACAGCGGTGGCGACATCCACCGCGTCTGGCTGGGTGTCTTTCACGCGCACGAACAGGCCAGGCGGATGGAAGAAGGTCTTTTCATGGCGGAAGAGCACGGTCTCATTACCCACCTCCAGCCTGCGCCCATCGGCGCAGAGGGTGATCAGACGGATGGGGGGCGCGGCGGACGCCTCCAGCAGCGCTTTGGATTCCTCTTCCACATAGGGGCATTGGGCCAGTTCGGCCTGCTTTTGCGCCAGCTTCATGGCGAACGCCAGGCAGGTGGGAAAGCCGCACTCCTTGCAGTTGGCGTGGGCTTTGACTGCCGGGTTTTTGCTGCCTGCAGGCAGGAGCTTGTAGATTTCCAGCCCGGATAAAGCCATCCTCAATACCTCCGTAGGTTTTCACCGCAAAGGGCACAGAGGGTGCTTCGCGCCGCGTTCTCTGCCTCTCTGCGGTTAATTGGTCTGTCCATTCTCCATCAATGCAGCGATCATCCTGCGAATCCGTCGCACCGATTCGGGGTGGCGCAGGACGACGATGTCGGCGCCAGCGTGGATCAGCGTGCTGGCGGTGAGCGTCTCCCAGTTAATCGCCCGTTCGGCCCAATCGCCCCAGGCGGCGGGCACGCCCTCGCCCGCGCGGGCCTCTTTGGTGCGCCAGGCCTCCTCGCCAGGCGTCACGATCATGGGTTGCTGGGTCATGCTGTCACCCTGGAGCGCGGCCAGGCGCAGGCGCTCCATCACGCTGTAGCCATATTCAATCCCGTAGCCCAGCGCACCCGTGGTCGGGTCCATCAGGATGCGCGTCAGCGGCATGCTCATGTCGCTGATCAGGATGATCAATTGCTTGGCCAGGTTCACGTCCATAGGCGTGCGGGACATAACCAGGTGGCCATGCGCCAGCGCTGCTGCCACAATAGTGCGGTAGTTCTTCTCTTCGCACACGCCCAGGGCCAGGTTCTCCCCCTCGCCTTCCTCGGCCACGGCGACCAGGACCTGGTTGTCCAGTTCGGCCTGGCCGGGTCCGTACACCAGCAGGGGCAGGCCGGTGGCCTCAAGCACGCGCCGCAGCGTCTTGCGGGCGGTGTTGGCGTTCAGCTCCGGGTGGGCTGTGAACTTGAGCGCGATCAGGTCGGCGCCCAGGTCCTCGGCGGCTTTGGCCCAGGCGGCCACATCCTGAACCACCGCGCCCCAGGCCTCCAGCAGGATAGGGGACCAGTCGGCGGGTGGGCGGTCCTGGACCTCCACTGCGATGGCGGGTGGGTGGGGGATCTGGCCCTCAAAGTGCAGGAAGGGTAATGCCGTCTCGCCACCCACCGTGACGGTGCTGGCGCGTGTGCCCCCCTGGGCCGCCGTCGCCCCCAGCGTAACCTCGCGGACTTTGCCGTTCCACTTCTCTTTTGGGATTTCAATCACGGGCATAATCCATCTCCTCAGAACAAGGGTGGCATGGTCAGCGCCGGATGGCCCACCTCGGTCAGGTAGGCCAGCAGCCCATCCACGTCGGTGCAGATGGTCTCGTCGGCGATCTTGCTGATCAGGTCGGGGTCGCCCTCGCGCTCGGCGACCCTGGCCAGTTCCTCTGCCATGCTCTGCTTCAGGAAGCTGCTCATCCACACCACGCGCTTGAAGCCGCCATCCGCCGAGATGAATTTGGGGCTGGTCAGGTAATACTTGCCCACGCCCATCACGCCGGGGGTCTGCTGGCCGCCCCCGGCCAGGCCGGCCAGGGTGCTGAAGGTCATGCCAGCGGGTGTCATGCTGGGGTCCTCGCGGGAGACGACCATAACGCCGTTGGCCTCCGGGATGACCATGACGATGCACTCAAAGCAGCCGCAGGCCGTCATGGGGTTCTCCATGATGGAGTAGACCGCCACCTGGTGGACGCTGCCGTGCGAGGCCTGCTCCGCAAACTGATTCGGGCCTTCCCAGTAGCCCTTCACCGGGTCAATCAGGCGTCCCTTGGGGATGGGCTGGTTGGGCCCGTTGGGGTTGATCTCGTGGCTGGCCTTGCAGTCCAGCCAGTTGTACGCGCCGCACAGCCCCAGCCGCTGTGGGGTAATGATGCATACGTGGTTAGGCGCGAAGCTCTGGCACAGGGTGCAGGAGTAGAACGTGTCCACAGCCCCATCGGTCAGGTCGGCCATGCGCCGGTTGCGGTAGTCGTAGGCCGCGCGGGCTTTCTCCAGCCATTCGGCATGCAGGCGCGGCTCGGTGATGATGGCCACCTGGACCTTGTCCACGATGTTGCCGAAGTCGGCGTGGAAGCGGGCGTACAGAATATCGCCAAAGTGGCGCAGGTTGAACCCCTTGGCGGCAGCGGTCTTACTGATGCGGATCCAGGCGATGTCGCGCTGGCCGATGTGTTGCACGCCGGAGGCGCCGTTGATGAAGTGGTGAATCTGGCGTTCCAGCACCGGCTCAAAGTCCAGTTGCATCTTGCGCCCGGCCACCTCCACCAGGATGCCCAGGTCCATGGCCTCGCCCTCCGGCACGTTCTCAAAACCGGGGCCGATAACCTCAATGCGGCCATCTTCCACCTGGTCCATCGGCACCATGCGCAGGTACTCAAAGGCACGGGACTTCTTGCCGCCGAACTCAACGCGCATATCCGCCTTGCGCACCACCTCGCCTTCAAAGGCCGAGCCGTAGGGCACGGGGATGGGCACTTCCGTGATCTTCACCTTGACGCCGCGCACCTCAATACACTTCTGTACCAGGTACTCGGCCTTCTCCAGGTCGTCCTTGCCGGGGATCTCGTTCCAGGGCAGGGAGATGACGTGCTCGTAGCGGGTGACGCCGCTGGGCAGGATTTGGGGGATGACCGTGTCGGCGATGACGGGGAAGCCGAAGCTGATGGCCCCGGCAGCGGTGGCGTACTTCAGGTCGTCCACCTCCCCCAGGGCGAGCACAAAGGCGAACACGCGGTACTTGTTGTACAGGAGGATATCGCGGGCCTGGCCGCCTTTTAACCCGCCGAAGGTGAGGGCGGAGCGTGTGGCGAAGCCCAGGGCATAGATGGCACTGATCGTGTCCGTGCCGAAGGGCACAATGTAGGTGTCATAGCCCATCTCCACCCCTTCCTCCTGCAACTGGTGGATGATGGAGCGCCCGTTGACGTTGCCGGAGAGGAAAACCAGGATGTTGCGGCGCTGGAACTCGCGGACGATTTTGACAGCAACCTCGTTGCTTTTGGCGCAGCCCACGATGGCGGCGAAGCCCGGCATACGCCCGTCCACGAGCTGGATGCCCCAACTGCGCAGTTGGATGTCATCAATCGGGCCGTTGAGGTGCCCGGCACCATCCCCCTCAAAGTCCGGGCTGGTGAAGGAGGTGCCGCCTGCCAGGCGGAAACCGGGGAAGGGCTCTGGCTGCTGGCCCAGGGCGAAGCGGATGCCCTCAATGGCCTCCTCGGCCAGGAGCGTGGCGATGCCGCTATCCAGCGTCTCCCCCAGGTAGGGTGTCCAACGCTGCCCGCTGGGGATAGGGTGCAACAGCTTGCGGGCGTGCTCCAGCACGGGCTTGAGGTCGCCCAGGGTTCTCACCTCGCGCCCGGTGAGGCCCAGGATCAGGGGCAGATAATAGGCCGTGTTGGGGAAGGCCACTGGCGCGTCAGCGCCTTTCTGGGCGATGGCCTGTTGCAGCAGTTCCTCGGCCTCATTGACGATCATGGTCGCGCCACGAATGGCGCGGGTGGCAATGTATCGGCTCATGCTATCTTCCCTCCGTTACCTGCTTTTCCTGTCGCCATGGGGCGCCGTTCATTGCGCCCAGGCTGCCACTGCTACGGGCGCCCCATACAGGGCCGCCTGCCGCTCAGCAAACGGTAGCTTCAGCAACTCCAGGACACGGCGGTCGCCGCTCTTGCCCCACTTGCTGGCATCGTACTCCGGCAGCTTAAGGGCGGCGCGGCGTTCGTCAATGTGGGCCAGGGCGCGGCGGACGATCTCATCCGGGTCGGGGATGAATTCCAGGCGACCGCCGAACCTGGCCCGCCAGCCCTCGCTCAACAGGCGGGTGACAGTCTCGCTCCCGGCCACCGGGCTGGTGATGCCCATGATGACGTATGCGCCGGAGGCGGCGGCGTAGGTGGCAATGGCCAGCGCTTTCTCGCTCATCCACTCCGGGGCCATGCCCACCGCCGGGATGTCGCTGATGTCCTCGCCCAGGCCGCCCTCGGTGACCATCTGGCTCAGCACTGTGAGGATGCGGCTGTTGTCCACGCACGAACCCATGTGCAGCACCGGTGGGATGCCCACGGCCTCGCACACCTCGCGCAGGCCCGGCCCGGCGTACTCCATTGCCGCCTCACCCAGGAGGAAGCCGCGCTTGCCACTGGCGATGGCGCCACAGCCCGTCTCCACGACCAGGACATCGTTCTTAAGGAACTCCGTCACCACATACTGATGGATAGCGTCCTGGGTGGTGCGCGGGTTGTTGCAGCCGATGTTGGCTACGACGCCACGGATGCGCCCGGCAATGATGGCGTCGTTCAGCGGGCGGAAGGAACCGCGCAGGGCGCCGCCCAGGGCGTAGTTGATATATTCGTGGGAGAACCCGGCGACCACATCGGAGCTGATCTGTGGGATGCGCGTCTCCCCTCGCTTGGGGAAGTTATCAATCGCCCGGCGCACGATCTGCCTGGCGATGTCCAGCGCATGGTGTTCGTCAAACTCTATGTGGATAGCGCCGCTGATCTTGGCCTTCCTGGAGGTGGTGATGATCTCGGTGTGGAAGTTCCTGGCGAGGGGGACGAGCGCCTGCATGATGCACTGGACATCCACAACCATGGCCTCCACTGCGCCGGTGAGGATGGCCAGTTCCTGGTGCAGGAAGTTGCCGGCGCTGGGCACGCCCTGGCGCATCAGGGTCTCATTAGAGGTGCAGCAGATGCCCGCCAGGTTAATGCCCCTGGCGCCCTGGCTCTTCGCATAGTCAATCAGTTCCGGATCGCTCACCGCTGCCAGGATCATCTCGCTCAGGGTTGGCTCGTGGCCGTGAATGATGATGTTGACCTGGTCTTCCTTGAGGACGCCCAGGTTCATCTGGGCCACCAGCGGGCTGGGCGTGCCGAAGAGCACGTCGGAGATGTCAGTGGCCAACATGCTGCCGCCCCAGCCATCGGCGAGGGCGCAGCGGATGGCGGCATCCAGGATGTGCTCCGGGTCCTGGTCGTCGCCCATGTGGGTGCGGTGCAGCACCTCCACCACCTCGCGGTCAATGCCGCGCGGGATATAACCTAATTCTTGCCAGATACGCTGGCGGCGGGCAGGGGCGCGTTTGGCGTAGAGGATCTGCCCGTTCTGCTGGCCGAATTGAGCGATGGCGGCATCGGCCACGTCTGAGGCGATCTCTTCAATACGCCGCCCCTCTGTGGGGACGCCCAATATCCCGGCGATGCTGAGCAGCTTATAGGGATCGCGGATCTTATAATCTGGCGCCTGGCCGGTGGCGGCGGCCTTGAGGGTGAAGGCCATATCGCGCCCGTGGTCAGAGTGGGCCGCCGCGCCTGCGGCGACGGCACGGGCGAAGTTGCGGGCGACAACCGTGTCCACTGTGGCGCCGCACACGCCGACCTGGCCCTCTTTCACCAGGCGGCAAGGCCCCATGAAGCAGTTGCGGCAGCACAGACCGTCGGCGCCGATGGGACAGGGCGCCAGTGCCTCGGCGCGGCTGAAGGCCGTGCTCAGGCCCGCTGCCTCGGCGAATTCCAGCAAGAGATGGGCTGCCGGGTCCGCGCTACGTTCTTGAGGGGTGCGTACCTTTTTGCTGGTCATATGTGTTCCTCCTGACTAAGCTACACCGTTTACGGTGTGGTACGGGGTGAGGAGTGACGGGCGATTTTCGCCGTTCATCCTCTGTCCTTGATGGTTAATACCGCCTGAATTCACCACTCATCTCCAGATCGGCCCGGTTGGTCATGGTGACACGCACGCCAAGCTCATCCCAGGCCGGGTCTTTACGAGGGAGGACGGAGGGGAGTGAGCCGGGCGCCTCGCTCTCCTCTTTTCCATTGCCTCGTGTGTCCGGCGGATACCCTGCCTGTTCCAGCGCACGGATGATGTCGTTGACGGAGAGTTTGGCCGGGTCGTAAGTCACCTGGACCTGATACCAGGCGGAACTGGCGTACACGTCCACCACGCCAGGCAGCGCCGTCAGCGCCTGGCGGACGGCGATCACATGGTGGTCGGCGTACATTTTAGGAATGGTCAAGAGTGTGTGTTCCATACGAGCTTCTCCTTTGATAAGTTGCTGGGCCAGGCGCATAACCACCTCGGCCTCATAGCGCCGGTGTCCTCCCAGGGTCTTGACTGAGGGGAGCCTCCCCGACTCACCCCAGCGGGTCACCGTGGCAGGGGACACGCCAAAGATTCGGGCCACCTCCGTGCGTGTGAGGAGGCGCTTACCTGGGTCCTGCGATCTTTTCATAGCGTGCTCATCCTCCTTCGGCCTTCATTTGTCATGTTCATGGTTGCCACTGATGATCGTTTTGCGCGTTGTGCGCGTTTTGTGTCTTTTAGAGACACTATACGCCTGAATGCAGTTGGGAGAGAAGATGCAAATGACTTATCTTAGGTGATGCAAATGCATTATTTGTGCGGGGTGTCACACATAGCTTCTGTGCGCCCTGGCGAGGAAACCGGGCGGGGTGAAGGTTCGGTTTGCAGGCAGATGTGACCTGAAGTATACTCAAGATGGGTGAAGGATGGTCAGGTATCCTGAGAGCAGCCAACTATTATCGTCTCTGGCGGAGGCAGCGCCCGCCTCCCTGGATTTCATCGTACTTATCACCGGGGCGGACTGGGGGCCCGACGAAGCCGGGCGATGGACCCCCTATTTGGATGCTGCGGTGCGGGCGTTGCGGGAAGGCGGACTGCTCTTTGTCCAGGGAGTTCCGGAGACCCTCCCCGAACTGGGTGTCTATCTGGACGGGCGGCTGCGCTTCAAGTATTGGATTGCTATTGAATCGGCGCTCCGCCTTTCGCACCGGGGGCTCCCTTCTGCCCATGCGGCCCTGTTGATGTTCGCCAAAGGAGAGACCTTCCGGCTCTCTCGTGTGCGCTTTCCCCATCAGGTTTGCCGGGCGTGTGGCAGGCCGCTACGAGATTGGGGGGGCAAAACACACCTGATGCATCCAGACGGTGTGGCACTCTCCGATGTTTGGAAGGGCCTGCCGCTAGAAGATAATTACGCCTCGCTTTCAGCCCCGGTCCTGGACACGGTACTACGGATGGTCTCTCCCAGCGGTGACCTGGCTGATGCAAGTGCTCTGAATGGCATCATTGGGCCTGGGGAGCGCGTTCAGCGGTTTAGGGACACCAGGCTGGTGGAGCCGCCTGCTCAGTACCGAACGCTCCCGCTCCCCGGCTTTCTGCCTGCCTCTTCCACAAAAAGGGAGAACACTCCTGCCGATGGCTCCTTATTCAACGTGGTCATTCAGGGGGATGCCCTGGAGGTGCTTCGGCGGTACCCGGATGAATCGGTGGACCTGGTTTTTGCTGATCCGCCGTACAACCTGGACAAGGCATATACTACCTACGATGATGAAAGGGATAAGGAAGCTTACCTGAACTGGTGCAACGCCTGGCTGGATGAATATATCCGTATCTTGAATCCCAGCGGCTCCCTCTACATTCTTAACCTGCCCCGCTGGGGGATGTATCATGCTGCCTATTTGAATCGGCGCCTGTATTTCCAGAACTGGATTGTATGGGATGCGCTCTCTGAGCCGCGTGGGAAGATCATGCCCGCCCACTACGCGCTCCTCTTCTACACGAAGCACCCTACGGACTTCACGTTCAACTATGACAGCATCGCTGCTATTGATGCTCGCTTCTACTGCTTGCGTTCCTCCTGTATCCGTCAACGCAAGGCGCGGGGGGATGACCAGAAGGAGCGTTTGACCGACATCTGGTGGGACATTCACCGGATCAAGCATCGTCGTCAGCGTGATTACCATCCGTGCCAGTTGCCGGATGCGCTGATGGAGCGGATTATCCGCCTGTCTACCCATCCGGGTGATGTGGTTTTAGATGCGCTGGCTGGCACGGGTACGACAGCGGTGGTCGCCGCTAAGTTAGGCCGACGCTATGTCGCCATTGACCTTGACCCAACTTATGTGGCAATCACGCATGAAAAACTGGCCCAGGTGGAGATGTTTGGTGAGGTGTATCGTCCCTCAGTGGCCCGGCCACGGCCCCGCTACAACAAGAAGGCTCTCCAATTGGAATTGCAGGAGATCGCTCTCAAACTTGGTCGGTTGCCCACTCAGGAAGACGTCCGCCAGATGAGCCGTTACGGGTTGAAGCCGTTCCTGGAAGCCTTCCCTACCTGGGGCAAAGCGCTTAAAGCCGCCAAGCTGTTAGAGGTGGATAGTGGCCATCCCCGCCCGTAAGCTCTCCTTCCAGGAGGCATGGGAGACCATCCTCGTTTTCTTTGTGGACGAGGACCTGGAACAGGATATTGACCAGGAGGTTGAGCGACTTCTTGAGATTGCTGAGCGCTATGGGGTCACCGGAACAGCCGCGCTGTCCACTTCGTCCCTGGCTGCTTCACTGCGAGAGCAGGAAGAAGCCCTGGAGTTCGTGTTGCGCGAGATAGAGCTTTCGCAGGAGAAGTTTCTGCGTATTGTCTCGCTGCTCCGTAAGATTGGTCGTATCCCTGTCCCACTGGATAAGGAGTGGTCTATGAAGCAGGTGACCCAGAGGATTCGGAGGGACCCGGACCTGGCCTCTCTTATTGCTCACCTGCTGATGGACGGATGTCGGGATTCGGAGTTGCAGCCTCTAATCCCACGCTACTACCTTGAAACTCTGAACTTTCGCGAAGTTGCTGCCAGCGCCGAGATAGTGCGACGAATCCGGTATAAGCGCGCGCTGATCGGCACATACAGTGGCCGTAAGGGGTATCGGGTAGAGGGGCACATCAAGAGATACTTAACAGGTGTTCAGGAGACGCATGGGGTGAGCTTTGAACAAGGGCGTTCGCGCTTTATTGAGACGGACATAGACTTTGCTATCCCCTCTCTGAATGACCCCTGGGTGATCGTAATGGTGTCCTTTCAGGAAACGACCAGCAGCGCGCAGAGCACCAAGGCCCGGGATATGCTCTCGGCCTACGAACGGATTCTTCGTTCCAACACCCGATACGGCGAAAACAGGGCGTTTGTCAATTTCGTAGATGGAGGGGGCTGGTTGGCCAGGAAGAGAGACCTCCAGCGCCTGGTAGAAAACTGCCATTATTTCATCAATCTGCATTACCTGGACATGCTGGAGTCTATTATTCTAACCCACGTTCCGAAAAGGTACTTCAGGGAGTGAAGGAATCATCCTATTCCACCCCCCAATTTGCATATCCCCATATGCCTCAGCTATAGCCGCGAGAGCCCTGTCAGCCTTTGCTGATCAGGCCGTGCTCCAGCGCATAGGTGACGGCTTGCAGCCGGTTGCTCACGCGCAGCTTGTGCAGGATGTTTTGGATGTGGTTGCGGGCTGTCGCCTGGCTGATGGAGAGCGAACGGGCGATGTCGCGGGTGCTCAGGCCCTGGGCGAGGAGGCAGAGGATCTCGCGTTCGCGCCCGGTTAAGTGCACCCGCTCAGACCGGGTTGTGGGAAGGGAGGCTGGGGCGGGCCTGCCGTGGCGCAATTGCTCGGCAGCGTCTATGATCTGGCGGATGAGGGCCTCACTGTGTTTCTTCTCGGTCACATCGCGGAACAGGTGGACGATAAGCGGGGAGACGCCATTCGCGGTGGGGAAGGGGATAATGCTCACGTTGATCCAGCGCGGCTCGCCCGATTTGGTGTAAGCGCGGACGTCATAATTGACGACACCATTGCCGACCAGTGTGGCCAGAACGATGCGGCAGCGGTAGTGGCAGACCATGCGGTCCAGTTCGTCCCTCCCCCCTAGAATATCCCAGCACTTGCGGCCCACGATCTCATCGGCGGTGAAGCCCAGGATGTCCTGAGCCGCCCGGTTCCAAAAGAGGATGGTCTGGTTTTCGTCTATGACGAAAGCGCCGTCGGCGGCCTGGGTGAGCGCGGTGAATAACCTGGCTGCGTTCTCCGTCATGGCTGGCGCCTCCCGCACCTGTCTTTAAAATCAGGATAATCCATAGGGAGATGTGAAGAAAGTGATAAATGGCCTGTCTGGTAGCGATGAAAGTCACAAATGGAAGGGGGTGAGATGACCCCCCACCCCCGCCCTCCTCCGCAAGGGGGGAGGGGGTGAAATGCCTGTCCTGTTCACGCTTTCAAATCGGCCCGGATCGTGATATAGTGAAAGGCCCGGCAGGGGCAAGGGACACCTTGCCCCTGCTGAACGCCGAATTGCTGAACGTTATTCCATCATGGGGATGGTAGCCGAAAGGGGAGAGCGTTTACAGAAGATCCTGGCGGCAGCCGGTTATGGCAGCCGCCGTGCCTGTGAGACCCTGATCCGCCAGGGTCGCGTGACCCTCAATGGTCAACCGGCCCGGCTTGGCGACCGCGCCGACCCCACCCGTGACACGATTTGCGTGGACGGGGTGCCGGTTCGGGCTGAGCCGGCGCACACATATGTCATTGTGTACAAACCGGCGGGCGTGATCAGCACGCTGTCTGATGAGCGTGGCCGCAAGACCGTGCGCGACCTGCTGCCGATCCCAGGCCGCCTGGTGCCGGTGGGCCGCCTGGATGCAGATAGCGAGGGGCTGATGCTGTTGACGGATGACGGCGCGTTGGTGAACCGGCTCACACATCCGCGTTACCGGATGGCGAAGGAGTACCACGTGCTGGTCGCGGGCCGCCCCAGCGCGGCCACACTCTCGCGCTGGCGGCGCGGCGTGGTCTTGCCCGACCTGGATGCCAGGACGCAGGATGGCGGGCTGACGGCGCCGGCCCAGGTGGAGGTCTTGCGCACAGAGATAGAGGACGGCACCTGGTTGCGCGTGATCATGCATGAAGGACGCAAGCGCCAGATCCGCCGCGTGGCTGAGCTGCTCGGCCATCCGGTGCGCCGGCTCATCCGCGTGCGCATCGGCCCGCTGCGCCTGGGGACACTCCAACCCGGCCAGTGGCGGCACCTGACAGAACGCGAGGTAGAGGCGTTGAAAGCGTCCGTAATATCAACCTGAGGGTTCCTATTGGGTTGCAGTGATGCCCCTCCCTTCTGTGATTGCGATTGACGGCCCGGCAGGTGTGGGCAAGAGCACTATCGGCCAGCTCCTGGCCGAACGGCTGGGCTACCGCTATTTTGACACCGGCGTCCTGTACCGGACGGTGGCAGTGGAGGCGCTCAGGCGCGGCATCGCCCCGGATGATGCCGAGGGCCTCACGGCGCTGGCCGAAAGCCTGCGGATTGAGATCCTGCCGCCCACGGTCGCCGATGGTCGCCAATACACAGTGCTGGTGGACGGGCGGGATGTGACCTGGGACATCCGTCGCCCGGAGGTGGATGCGGTCGTCTCGCCTGTCTCTGCCGTCCCCGGTGTGCGCCGTGCCCTGCTCCATGAGCAGCGCCGCCTCGCCGCCCAGGGCCGGGTCGTTATGGTCGGGCGTGACATTGGCACGGTGGTGTTGCCAGATGCGGACCTCAAGCTGTTCATTGAGGCCACCGTGGAGGAACGCGCCCGTCGCCGTTATAAAGAAAGCGTTGCCCGTGGCGAGCCGGTCTCTTATGAGGTTGTGCTGGCGTCTATGCGGGAGCGCGACGAATTGGACCGCAACAAGCCGATCTCACCGCTGGTCCCAGCTGAGGATGCGATCATCGTGGACACGACGGGCCTGACTGTAGAGGAGGTGCTGGCTCGCGTCCTGGAGATTGTCTTGCAGAGGTCTCAGTTTTAGGCAGCCACGCGACTGAAGTCGCGCCTGGGGAGGGGTGCATTCCACATTGGGGGCAGCCGCCTTCAGACTGTCATTCTGAGCCCCAGCCCTGAGCAATGTCATCCTGAGCGTAGCGAAGGAGCAGCGAAGGGGAAGCGAAGAATCTCTAGTTCGCACCTCAGAGACCCTTCGCTGCGCTCAGGGTGACAAACTCGCCCCAGATATGGAATGCGCGCCTGGGGAGTGCCATTTGGCATTTTGCCCCGGATGGCGTATAATGCTCCCAGGATAGGGGAAAGACAGCGCATGGGCTGAGATCGCCCCCACGATCTCAGTTGACGAGGCGGAGGTTCTCCACCGCGAGGTGGAGCTAACCTGGCGTCGGGCAATGCCCGCCGGCGCTGGGGAAAATCGACAGGTCAGCGGATGCCTCCAGGGCCAGCCACGGCCCTCCCTTTCCCCCTCCTGAGAACGAAAGTCCACCGTCAAATCCGCCGGGCGATCGGCGGGACAATACGGGGGACAGTGGCGAAATTAACCGTCGGCGCTCAGCAGTCAGCGGTCAGATTTTTGTCTGACCACAGCGTTTACGGTGTGGCTTAACTGAAAGCTGGTAGCTTCTTTAATCTAAGGAGGGGATCATGTGCGGTATTGTGGCTTACGTCGGCCCGCGCCCGGCGGCGCCGATCATTCTTGAAGGGCTGCGCCGTCTGGAGTATCGCGGTTACGACTCGGCTGGCCTGGCCGTTATTCAGGATGGGCAGATTGAGGTGCGCCGCGATGTGGGCAAGCTCGCCAACCTGGAACGGCTGCTGGCCGAGCAGCCCGTCACCGGCCATATTGGCATCGGCCATACCCGCTGGGCGACGCACGGTGCGCCCAGCCCCCGCAACGCGCATCCCCACGTCAGCATGAATGGCCGGGTGGTTGTCGTCCACAATGGCATTGTGGAGAATTTTCTGCCGTTGCGCCAGGAGTTGGAGGCCGAGGGTGTTCGCTTCGCCTCGGAGACGGATACAGAGGTCATCGTTCAACTGATTGAGCGCTATATGGCTGGTGGGGCGGACCTGGCCGAGGCGACCCGCCGCGCCATGCGCCATTTGAAGGGGGCGCACGCCATCGTTGTCATGAGCCCTCAGGCGCCGGGCGTCCTGGTGGGGGTGCGCATCGGCAACGCGGGCGGCCTCACCCTGGGCATAGGCGATGGCGAGATGTTCCTGGCCTCGGACATTCCGGCGATCCTGGAGCACACGCGGCAGATGGTGTTCCTGGACAGCCGTGAGATGGCTGTAGTGACCCAGGACGGCTATCGCTGCTATACGCTGGAGGGGGCGCCGGTCGTCAAACCCGTCCATACCATCCCCTGGGATCCGGTGCTGGCGCAGAAGGGCGAGTATCGCCATTTTATGCAGAAGGAGATCTTTGAGCAGGCCCGCTCCATCACGGATACTATTCGCGGGCGCGCCGATTTTGAGCGCGGGCGCATTCACCTGGAGACCCTGGAGATCAGCCCTAAGGAGGCGCAACGGTTGCGCCGTGCTTTCATCGTCGCCTGCGGCACATCCTACCATGCAGCCCTGGTGGGCCGTTTTCTGCTTGAGGCCATCGCCCGGCTGCCGGCGGAGGCGGACATCGCTTCTGAGTTTCGCTACCGTGACCCTATCATTGAGCCCAATTCGGCGGTGCTGGCGATCACCCAGTCGGGCGAGACGGTGGATACGTTGGCGGCGATGGAGGAGGCGCGCCGCAAGGGGGCGCGCCTGTGGAGCATCGTCAATGTCATCGGTAGCCAGGCCCAGCGCCTGGCCGATGGCTATATCCTGATGCACGCCGGGCCGGAAGTAGGCGTGGCCTCCACCAAAGCGTTCACCGCCTCGCTTGTGGATGAGTACCTGCTGGCCTGTTATCTGGCACAACAACGCGGCCTGGGGGATGGTCGCCTGCGCCAGCTCATAGATGACCTGGCGCGTTTGCCTGATCAGGTTGGGCGCGTGCTGGACCGCGCCGCCGAATATGAGGCGCTGGCGAATGAATTCTATCGCGCCTCAAATTTCCTGTATCTGGGGCGGGGCATGAATTACCCTATTGCCCTGGAAGGCGCGCTTAAGCTCAAGGAGATCAGCTACATTCACGCCGAGGGCTACCCGGCGGGGGAGATGAAGCATGGGCCGATTGCGCTGATTGATGAACATATGCCCGTCCTGGCCATCGCGGTGCGCGATCCGGTGTATGACAAGATGGTCAGCCAGATTGAGCAGGCCAAGGCACGGGGCGGGACAGTGATCGCGCTGGCGACGGAGGGCGATGGGGACATCCGCGAGAAGGCGGATCACGTCATCTATGTGCCGGAGACATCGCCTTTGCTCACGCCGGTGTTGACGGCGATCCCTATGCAACTGCTGGCCTATTACATCGCTATCCGGCGTGGCTGCGATGTGGACCAACCGCGCAATCTGGCGAAGAGCGTGACGGTGGAATAGCCCCTCAGCCCGCCCTAGCGGTGGGTAGTTTATCGCATTGGGGAGGCCCGATCCACTCCGGGCGCTGATGGCGCTGGCGCCAGGCCGCGCCGCGTTTACGAATCTGAATCCAATGCGGCTTTGGCCACTTTCATCCCTGCCCTGCTGTCATGTATAATTTGCACTGTGTGCAATGAGATGCGCGGTCTTCAGGCGCGTCTCGCGCTTGAGGGTAGGGAGTGGCTTATGAGGATACGGAAAGAGCCTGGCTTGACATTTGATGATGTGTTGCTTGTGCCCCAGCGCTCGCCAGTCGCCTCGCGCCAGGATGTGGATACGTCCAGCCGCTTCTCGCGGCATATCACGCTGCATATCCCTATTGTCAGTTCCAACATGGATACCGTGACCGAGGGGCGCATGGCGATTGCGATGGCGCGCGCGGGCGGGATCGGTGTGATCCATCGCTTCCTGCCGGCGGCCCGCCAGGCCGCTGAGGTGGCTCGGGTGAAACGCGCTGAGAGCTTCGTGGTGGAAGACCCGTTTACACTGCCGCCTGAGGCCACGGTGGGGCAGGCCCGGGCGGCGCTGGCCGAGCGCGGCATCGGTGGCGTGGTCATTGTGGATAACGAACGCCGTCCGGTCGGTATCGTCACGACCCGTGACCTGCTCTTCGCGCCTGACGCCGGGCAGCCTGTGACCACGGTGATGACGCCGCGCGAGCGGCTGGTGACCGCGCCCCAGGGGATCCCCCTGGAGGAGGCCAGGCGGCTGCTGCACGAACACCGCATTGAGAAGCTGCCCCTGATTGATGCAGAGGGACGGCTGGCCGGGCTGATCACCGCCCAGGACATCACCAAGCTGGCCCAGCACCCCTACGCCTCTAAGGACGCGAAAGGCCGTCTGCGCGTCGCCGCCGCCATCGGCGTGCACGCTGCGGATGTGGAGCGGGCGCGGTTGCTTCTGGAGGCTGGCGCTGACGCCCTGGTGATTGACATTGCGCATGGCCATGCCGATCACATGCTTGCGATGATCCGCCGCATCCGGCAGGAGTTCGGCGATGTTGAGCTCATTGCGGGCAATGTGGCTACCGCTGAAGGGGTGCGCGACCTGGCTGAGGCGGGCGTGGACGCGGTCAAGGTCGGCGTGGGGGCGGGTAGCATCTGCATCACTCGCATCGTGGCGGGAAGTGGCGTGCCCCAGTTCACGGCCATCGCCGAGTGCGCCGAGGCGGCCCACGCCTACGATCTACCCATCATCGCCGACGGCGGTATTCGCACGTCCGGCGACATCGTTAAGGCGCTGGCGGCGGGCGCCTCAACGGTCATGCTGGGCAGCCTGCTGGCCGGGACGGAGGAGAGCCCCGGCGCGACGGTGATCCGCGATGGACAGAAGGTCAAGGTGACGCGGGGTATGGCCTCGTTGAGCGCGACGATCAGCCGTGAACTCCTGGAGCGAGGCGGGGATACCTTTGACCAGGATTGGGAGAAAGTGGTGCCTGAAGGCGTGGAAGCCGTCGTGCCCTATCGCGGGGCGGTCGCTGAGGTCTTGCAGCAGCTCGTGGGCGGCCTGCGTTCCGGCATGAGCTACTGCGGTGCCCGGACCATCGCTGAGTTGCAGGCGAAGGCCGAGTTCATCCAGATGACCCCTGCCGGTGCCCGCGAGAGCGGCCCGCACGATGTTGAGCGGCTATGAACCCAATCCTTCTCTCTCCCGAAGTGGTGACTTATCTCCCCCGCCTGGCGCTGGCTGTGGTGCTCAGTGGGGTGATCGGCTGGGAGCGCGAGACGGGCGGCAAGGCGGCGGGCTTCCGCACCCATCTTCTGTTTGGTCTGGGCACAGCCCTGTTTATGCTCCTGGGTCTGGAGGTGGCGCGGCTGGCCGCCGATTCCGCCGAGCAGACGGCGCGTGTGTTCGCCGGCCTGATACAGGGCCTTGGCTTCCTGGGCGCTGGGGTGATCTTGCGCGAGGCGGGCGAGGTGCGTGGCCTGACCACCGCCGCTGGCATCTGGACGGTTGCAGCGGTGGCGGTGGCTTCTGCGCTGGGGGCGTATTGGCTTGCTGTGATCGCCACCCTGCTGGCCCTGGTGACCCTGCGCCTGCTTAAGCTGCCCGAACAGGCGATGGAGAGCCGCCGTCGCCGCCTCATGCGCGAAGAGCAGCGCGAGGAATTTGAATAAATAGCGGTTAGCTTTCAGCTACCCCACCGTAAACGGTGGGGCGTCCAAGCCGCAGCGTAAACGCTGCGGTAAACACTGAAAGCGGATAGCTTTTATCGCAGGCGCGCGCGTTCGCTGAATTGGGGGTCGCGCTCCAGTGTCAGGCGCAGGCCCTCCTCCAGGCTCACTTTGGGCGTATAGCCCAACTTCTCACGAGCCAGCGTCAGGTCGGCACATAGCCGCCTGACGCCTGGGCTTTCGCTGGTGGTATAGATCGGCTCAATCGGCCCTTTGCCGGTCACCCGCCCAATGAGGGCAACCAGCTCGTTGATGCTGGTTTCCTGGCCGCTGCCCACGTTGATCACGCGCCGGTCTATATCGGCGGCGGTGGCAGCAGCCACCAGTGCGTCCACGACATCATCAATATAGACAAAATCGCGCGTCTGAGTGCCGTCGCCGAAGACGACAATGGAGCCGCCTTTGAGCGCCTGTTTGAGGAAGCGCGGGATGACCGGCGCATGCGACGGCGGGATGGGCTGGCCGGGGCCATAGGCGTTGAAGATGCGCAGGGCCACAGTCTCAATGCCCCAGAGCGCGCCGATGGTGCGCACGTAATACTCGGCGGCCAGCTTGCTCACCGCGTAGGGGGAGTCGGGGTCAGGGGGCAGGTCCTCGCGCACTGGCTGGCTGGCCTGGTGGCCGTAGACGGCGCCGGAGGAGGTGAATACGACGCGCGTCACCCCGGCATCGCGCATGGCCTCCATCACGCTGACCGTGCCGCCGACGTTAACGGCGTTATAATCTCGCGGGTACAGGATGGATTGTGGCACGGAGACGCGCGCTGCCAGATGGTAAACGCAGTCAATCCCCTGAAGCAGGGTCCACAGTCTGGGGATGTCGGTGACATCGCCCCGATGGAACAGGACTTCAGGGAGCAGACGGCTGGCGTCGCCGGCGCTGAGGTCGTCAATGACGCGCACCTCATGCCCGGCTTGAACAAGTCGGTTGGCCAGGTGCGAGCCGATGAAGCCCGCCCCGCCGGTGATCAGGAAGCGCATAATGTCTATTATAGCATTGTTTGCCCATCTTGCCACTTGGGGGATATAATTCGTTTGTCGTATAGGTTGCTGAAGCCAAGCTTCAGCAATCCGACATCGTCCGTCTAGATGCCACGTGTCCGAGAGCCCAATGGCACACTCTGCTCATCTCATCCTTCTGTTTGACGTGGACGGTGTCCTGGTGGAGGACTACGGTTACCAGGCCGGGATTGTCCGGACGGTGGATTATTTCGCCACCGCCATGGGCCTGCCCGGACGGGCCCCCACAGCGGCAGACATTGAGGTGTTTGAAGCCAATGGCCTGACAAGCGAATGGGAGTCATGCCCGCTTTGCGTGGGTGCGTTGTTTGTGGAAGTGCTCCGCGCTGCGCCCGATGTGGTGCTTGCGCCCCAGGTGGGGGAGGCCCTGGCCCGCTGCCGCCCTGTCAGTGCCTCCGGCGCTGTCCAGCGGCCCGATTTCGCCGCGCTGGCCCGCCGCGCCGGCTCGCTGATCGCCGCCGGGGAGCGCCCCTCCAAGGCCAGTTTCACCGTCCTCATGGGGGAGGTGGCTGCGCTGGGCCTGGCGGATGCGCCCCGGCAGGGGATTGAGGCCCTGTTGCACACGCTGCTGGACCACACCCAGAACGTCATGGCCTCGCCTGTGGCCCAGGTCTTCCAGCACTTCGCGCTGGGCAGCCAGGAGGTTGTCCGTATCTATGGGCTGGCGCCTTTGTTTGAAACCCCATCGCTTCTGCGCACGCTGGACCGACCGGCACTCTCGCCCGCGAGCCGCGACAGGTTGTTGAGCCTGGTCAGCAGTGGGCGCGTCCATGCGGCGCTTTACACGGCCCGCTCCAGCCTGCCGCCGGTGGATGTACAGGCAGACACGCAGGGCTACGCGCCGGAGGCCGAGGTCGCGCGGGCGCTGGTCGGCCTGGAGGCCGTGCCGCTTATCGGCTATGGGCGGCTGGCCTGGCTGGCGGCGCGGCATGGCACCCTGCCGGATGCCTATGTCAAGCCCTCGCCGGTTCATGCCCTGGCTGCGATTGGGGCGGCGCTCAACGGGCGCGAGGCCGAGGCAGTTGAGGCGGCCTACGCGCTGGCTGAGGAAGGCGTGCTGCTGGCGCCCTTTGAGGCCTTGCGCGGGCAGACGCTGGATGTTTTCGTCTTTGAGGATGCCAGTGGGGGCGTCCGCGCGGCAACACGGGCTGCCGAACTGTTGCGCTCGGCCTGCATCGCCACCAACCTGTGGATCGTGGGCATCCTCCCGCCGGGCGGCCCCAAACGCGCTGCGCTGGCCCCGCTGTGTGCGCTGGTGGCAGAGGATGTCAACTCGGCGCTGATGAGCGTCATGGGGATGCTGGAGGGCAGGATGGCAGCCCCCAGTGAAGCTGAACGATGGTGACGTTTACGCACTTGCGCAGCATCCCCCTGTTTTACAACGAGTGGTGTGGCCTGCTTGGCGTGGATGAGCAGTTGAACATTTACGTTGAGGAGATCTACGAGGACACCTGGGCGGCGCAGTATCAGTTCAGCTTCACAGGCGATCTGATCCAGCGTGTAGATGAGAGGCGCGGGCAGAACGACAGCTACGTCCGGCTGGAGTTGCCGTCCGGCATCTGGAAGCCCCAGCCTGCCCGTGCGTCGGCATGCCTCAATTACGGCGGCCCGCGCTGGCGCGGCGACCTGGAAGCTGACCGGCTGGTTGACCTGGCTATCCCCCTAAGCCTGGAGGAGCGCCGCTACCTGGTCAAAATGGGCCTGCAATCGGAGGAGGTGTTGCCCTATCTCCTGGGCATTATTCACAGCTATGTCCTCTCTGAAGCGGAGGTCCGGCCCAATCAGTTTGTCCTCTGTCGGCGCCTGCGGGTCGCCTATCGGCTCAGCGTGCCCCGTGTCAGCGACGAGCGCGGGGCTGTGGAGAACTACGAGAGCGTTGAGCTTGCCCTGGCCCAGCGCTTTGATCCGACGCAGCCGGACAGGCCGCTGCACGAGACCTGGCTTGGCCCGGAGGCATTGGGGGTCAGGCTCAACTGGCCGATGGATGTGATCGCCGTAGGCGATACACTCTTCCTGGCCGATTCGGCCTATGGTTCTGGGCGTGGCCCCAGTGCGGTGCACATTTTCCGGATTCACGATGCGTAAAACCAGCGAGGCGGGACGATCGGCAAAACAGGCCGTCAGCAGCGTGTACGATGGCCTGGCGCATTGGTATGACCAGCAGGTCGGCGAGGCCGGCGGTATTATCTTTCAGTACATTGTAGGGCCGGGCCTGTTCCGCCGGCTGGGTTCGGTGTATGGCCTGCGCATCCTGGACCTGGCCTGTGGGCAGGGCTTCCTGTGCCGCGAACTCGCCCGGCGAGGCGCGCACGTCACCGGCGTGGATGCCTCCGGCGAGATGATCCGGCTGGCCCGCACCTATGAATCGGGCAATCCCCTGGGTGTTACTTACCTGCACGCTGACGCCGCCGACCTGCGCGATCTGGAAGACAGATCGTTTGACATCGTGATCTGTAACCTGTCCCTGATGGACATCGCTGACCTGGACGGGGCCTTGGCTGAGGTGGCGCGGGTGCTTGTGCCCGGCGGGCGTTTTATCTTCTCTATTCTGCATCCCTGCTTCCACCCGCCGAACGCCCGCTTTGTCAGCGACAGCGCGGGGCGCGTCTTCCATCGTGCCGTGAGCCGCTACTATCAGGAGATCCATTGGTGGCCGGAGAGTGGGGATAGCCTGCGCAGCCGGGTGGGGGCGATCCACCGCACCCTCTCAACTTACCTGAATGCCCTGGCCAGGCACAATCTGGCCCTGGTGCACACCGAGGAGCCGGTGCCTACGGCGGAGGGGATGGAGCAGTATCCAGAGCTACGCCCCTGGGCCGATGTGCCCATGATCCTGCTGGTGGAGAGCGTGCGCGTGGCGCCGGCGGCGGTGCAGCCGCTGGCGCGTGGGGCGCTGCACCAGGACCGGCGGCGCAGTGCCATCCTGGGCCGCGCCATGCGCTTTCAGGTGTACACGCCGCCGGGCTACGAGGACAGCCAGGCGGCTTACCCTGTTCTCTATTTGTTGCACCGCTGGGGCGCTGACGAGCGGCAGTGGACGGAGCGGTTGCGCGTGCATGAGGTCGCCGACCGGCTGATCAGCAGCGGCGAGGTACCTCCCTTCCTTATCGTCATGCCCCAGGGGCATAAAAGCTTCTTCCTCAACGCTGCCGCGCCTGAGGGCGATTACACTGCCATCCTGGAGAGCGATCCGGTCTTCTTCAAGGATGCCTTAACCGGCTGCGGCAATTACGAAGATTACATGCTGGAGGAGGTCATCCCGCATGTGGAGGCGACCTACCGTGTGCTGGCCGACCGCGAGCACCGCGCCATTGGGGGCGTTTCCATGGGCGGGCACGGGGCGCTGACGCTGGCGCTGCGCCATCCCGATCTGTTCAGCGCAGTTGGCGCGCATAGTCCGGCGCTGTTTGAGGAGTCCTTCTACCCGCCCTGGCTGTACGGCGACCTGGCGGGGTTCGCCGAGCGCGATCCGGTTCACCTGGTAAGCCGCAGGTCATGGGCGGCGGGCGGCTCCCCACCGCTGCGGGTGTACCTGGATTGCGGCGACGCCGATGTGCTCCTGCCGCGTGTGGAGGCGCTGCATCGCGCCCTGCTTGAGCATGGCCTGGCGCACGAATACCGCCTGCGCCCCGGCGGGCACAACAATAGCTACTGGCGGCTGCACCTGGAAGAGTATTTGCGCTTTTATGCCGCCGGTTGGGCATTTTGACCCCTCCCCCTGGAGGGTCGGGAGGGGTGATTCTCCCCCTACCCCAGCCCTCCCCCCACCCAGTACCGGGCTTCAGCCCGGTTGGGGGGGTGCTCCTCTTAACTTTTCTTAACCAGCCTCGTACCCCAATCTGATTTTGTCGTGATATAAGACTTAATTGGAAGAAATGGAGGCGTGGTCAGTCCTGGGGTGAACCCGCGCGGCGGGTTTGATATAGGAGTAGGGGCGCTATTTATAGCGCCCTCTGATTGATGCGATGGTGACATCCAAACGTGTGTTGGTCGTGGATGGCGACCCTGAGGCTCTGGACCTCACGCGGCGTTATCTGAGTGCGCGCGGGTATGAGGTCTACACTGCTGACAAGGGGCAAGCGGGTCAGGCAGCGTTTACGTACTACCAGCCGGACCTGGTCATCCTGGATGCCCGCATAGCCGATGGGGAGGGGCGCTCATTGTGCCTCTGGCTGCGCGAGCGCTCACAGGTGCCGATCCTGATCCTGGCGGCCCAGGAGGGGGCGCCAGGGCCGGTTGAAATGCTGGCTTTAGGTGCGGACCAATATATAACGAAACCGGCGGTGTTGATTGAGCTGGAGGCGCGCGCACGGGCGCTCTTGCGCCGCGCTGCAATTTCGTGTGATGCGCAGCCCCTTAGTTCAGCGCCATCCTCGGCCAGGCCCGATTATGATGATGGCCACCTGGTGATTGACCTGGACAGGCGTCTGGTCACGCTGGAGGGGCAGCCGGTGATGCTCACAACGACCGAATTCAAAATCCTGGCCTGTCTGGTCAAGCAAGCGGGCAGTGTCGTCCCGCATCAGGAGTTGCTGAGCCGGGTGTGGGGGGAGGAGTACATGGATGACGCCGCCATTCTCAAGACCTATATCCACCATCTGCGGCGCAAGTTGACCTCTCCACTGGAAGGGGATGGCACCTATTCCTATATCGTGAACAAGTGGGGTGTCGGCTATCGCCTGCGGGCCGAACACGAGCGGCGCGAGTACGATGGAGGACGGAGGGCAGAGGACGGATGTCTCGGCCATCGGCCTGAGTTGCTTGGCTCCGCTTAGCATGACGAAGGAGCGCACCATGTCCTATATGGGGGTATTATGACGCTTAAGTATTATCTGAGCCTGATCTGGCGTTGGTGGTGGGTGTGGCTGATCAGCCTGGCGCTGGCTTTGGCCAGCGGTTACTTCTATACGCAACGCCAACCGCGCATTTATATGGCCCGCACCACCATCATGGTCGGCCAGAGCATCGCCAGCCCCAATCCCGACCCGCAGCTTATTGGCCTGGCCCGCACTCTGGCCCAGATCTACGGCGACCTGGCCAAACGTTTGCCGGTGACGCAGCCGGTGATTGAGAGGCTGGGGCTCAAGTTGCAGCCGGACGAACTGGCCGAGCGCATTGAGACGCGGGTGCTGTTTAACGCCCAATTGCTGGAGATCATCGTGTATGATACCGATCCGCAGTGGGCGGCGACCATCGCCAATACCGTCGCCGAGGAGCTGATCCGGCAAAGCCCCAGTGTGGATACGGAGAATGAACGCTTTGTGCGCCAGCAATTGGACGATTTGCAAAGCCAGATTGAAAAGGCCGACGCCGACATCAGGGACCTGCGCAGCGCCATCCTGAACATGACCTCGGCGACGGAGATTAACGAGGCTCAGGCCCGTATCCGCGAGTTGGAGCAGCTTAAGCGCGATAACCAGAGCACGTATTCGCAGCTCCTGCTTTCATTGAACACCAACAGGCCCAACACTCTGCGGGTGGTTGAACCGGCGGTTGTCCCGGATCGGCCCATCGGGCCGAAGCTGACGCTCAATATGGCCATCGCGGGCGCGGTCGGGCTGATCCTGGCCGTGGCCACGATCATGTTCCTGGAATATATGGATGACACCATCCGCTGGGATGGGCAAATCCAGAGCAAAGTGATGGGTATGCCGGTTCTGGGGGCCATGCCGCGCCTCTCGTCCAGGGATGAGCGGTTGATCGCCTGGAGCGCGCCGCATTCGGGTGCGGCGGAGTTGGTGCGCCAGTTGCGCACCAACATCTTTCTCGCCCGGCCGGGCGAGTATACCCGGACCTTGCTGGTGACCAGCCCGGCCCCTCACGATGGCAAGACGCTGATCTCTGGCAACCTGGCGGTTTCCATTGCCTCGGCCGGGATGCGCGTGGTGTTGGTGGATACCGACCTGCGCATCCCTATGCTGCATGAACTCTTTGATCTGCCCAACACGCGCGGTCTGACCGAACTCTTAAGCGCAGACCAGCCAGACCCTCTCACGCTTGAGGATGTTTTACTGCCCACACACGTGCCTAACCTGATGCTCCTGCCCGCAGGCCGGCCGCCTCTAGACCCGATGACGTTGCTGGCCTCGCCGCGCCTGTCGGTTGTGCTGGAGTATCTGCGCAATCAGGCTGACCTGATCATCCTGGATAGCCCGCCGGTGGCCACCATGCCCGATGCACTTATTCTGGATGCGCTGGCCGACGCCACCCTGCTGGTGGTGACGGCGGGCGGGACCAGCCGACGGCTGTTACAGGCCGCTCGCAACCGGCTGATGGAGCGCGAAGGGGGGCGGCTGCCGGGCCTGGTGTTCAATTACGTGTCCTCGGGTGGCCTGGGCGGCTACGGCTACCCCTACCGCTACACCTATTACCGGTCACGCGAACCTGGCCGTCGGCGCTTCGGTTTATTCCGCCGACAACCGGCACCGGCGGCGAACGGCGGCGCGGGCCCCAGCAATGGCACTGTGACCGCCCCTGAGAAGAGTGCCGCTGATAAAGATGGTTTTGTTGAGCTGGAAGAGGCGGCGGCCTACCTGGGCATCAGCCCGGCGACCGCGCGCCGCTGGTGTGAATCGGGGCGGTTGCCGGCGACGAAGCAGGGGCGGCGCTGGAAGGTGCGCCGCGCTGACCTGGGGAGCATGACCCCAGGGAGTTGAGCCCACAGAATGGGGGAGAATGTTTTAGTCACCGGTGGGGCGGGCTTCATCGGCTCGCATTTAGTGGATGCGCTTCTGGCGAAGGGGCATCGCGTGCGTGTGCTGGACAACCTGGACCCCCAGGTGCATGGAGGGTTGCGCGAGCGCGGCGAGCGCCCCCCTTATCTGAACCCGGAGGCTGAACTGATCGTCGCCGATGTACGCGACCGGGAGGCCCTGCGTCGTGCCCTGGCGGATAGTGATGTGGTCTTCCACCTGGCCGCAGTCGTCGGTGTGGCCCAGTCCATGTATGAGATCGCCCGCTATATAGACGCGAACACCACCGGCACGGCGGTCTTGCTGGACGTGCTGGCCAACGAGAAGCATAACGTCCGTAAGCTGGTGGTGGCTTCGTCCATGTCCATCTACGGCGAAGGCAAGTACCACTGTGTCTTTCACGGGGATGTTTACCCCGGCCTGCGCTCACCTGACCGCCTGGCGGCCCACCTCTGGGAGATGCCCTGCCCGGTGTGCGGCCACGATTTAAGCCCGCGCCGCACGCCGGAGAACAAGCCGCTCCAGCCGACCTCCATCTATGCGGTGAGCAAGCGTGACCAGGAGGACATGTGCCTGGTCTTTGGGCGGGCGTACCGATTGCCGGTGGTGGCGCTGCGGTATTTCAACGTCTATGGCCCCCGCCAGGCGCTCTCCAACCCCTATAGCGCCGGGATCGTCGTCTTCTGCAGCCGCCTCCTCAATGGCCGCCCGCCAGTCATCTACGAGGATGGGCTGCAGACGCGCGACTATGTCCACGTCAGCGATGTTGTCCAGGCCAATCTGCTGGCGATGGAAAAGGACGAGGCGGACTACGAGGTGTTCAATGTGGGCACGGGCTGGCGCATGACGGTGCTGGAGGTAGCCCAGACGCTGGTGGCCCGGCTGGATGTGAGCGAACCGCCCCAGGTGATCGGCCAGTATCGGGCCGGCGACATCCGCCACTGTTATGCCGACATCAGCAAGATCCGCGAACGGCTGGGCTATCAGCCCCAGGTGCGCTTTGAGCAGGGTGTGGATGACCTGGTGGAGTGGGTGCGGCAGCAGGAGGCCCAGGATCGTTTTGAGCGGGCGCGCGATGAGTTGGCTGCGCACGGGTTGGTGATGGGGTGACAGGTTTAGGGACAATCGTCGCGCGTAATTCGTTGTTCAGCCTGGCCGGCCAGGTCGCGGTCAAGCTGCTGTCGTTCGCCTTCACGGTCTTCGTGGTGCGCCGCCTGGGCGATGCCACCTTTGGCCGCTACTCCACCGCGCTGGCCTATGTCTATCTGTTCGCCATCTTCTCCGATCTGGGCCTGGGAACCTACATGGTGCGCGAGATCGCCAGGGACCGGTCCAGGCTGGCGGACCTGTTGAGCAATGTCATCGTGTTGCGCCTGATCCTCTCAGTGGGGACGGTAGCATTGATTGTGGGGTCAGCAGCGGCATCAGGACGTCCGGGCGATGTGTTGGTCGGCGTGTTCGTCGCCAGTTGTATGTTATTTGCCTTTGCCATCCAGGGGCCGCTTGACTCTGTGCTGATCGGGCGGGAGCGGCTGGACTACAGTGCGGTCTTCAGTGTCGTCACCCAGCTTGTCTTTGTCGGCCTGGGGACGCTGGTGTTGCTGCGCGGCCTGAGCTACGTCTGGCTGTTGGCCGCACAACTGTGCAGCGTTCTGACCGCTGCTGCGCTCAGCGTTGTCGTTGTCCGCCGCCTGTCAACTGACGGAGGGCGGAGAACCGAAGACGGAAGCCCTCCGCCCTTCGTCCTCAGTCGTCCGTCCCCCAGGAAGTGGCCGGGGCTGGTGCGAGCCGCGCTGCCCTTCGGTGTGATCGGCTTCACCATTGGGCTGTCGTATCATCTGGACACCGTGCTCCTGTCCACGTATCGCAGCGACGCTGAGGTCGGCTGGTATCGGGCGGCCTACAACCTAATCTTCACCCTGACAATGATCTCCCATGCCATTTGCCTGTCCCTGTATCCATCATTGATGCGGCAGCGGGCCAGCATGTCCCAGGGCCTGGTCCGGGCGTATGAGCGGGCGCTCCAATACCTGTTCATGCTCTCCATCCCGATCGCCGTTGGGACCACCGTCTTGGCCGGGCCGATCATCCTCAATCTGTATCGGGAGGGGCTGGCGCCGGCGATTGTCCCACTGCGCATTCTGATCTGGGTGCTGCCGCTCCTGTTTCTGTCGGAGTTCCTGGGCTACATCGTCATCATCGCGGACCGCGAGCAGCGGGCGGCGCGGGCGCTTATCGTCAGCACGACATGCAACGTCCTGCTAAACCTGCTCCTGATCCCGCGCTTCGGTTATCTGGCAGCCTCTGTCGTGACCGTGATCACCGAGGCCGTGCTGGTGGGGCAGTATCTCTGGGAGCTGCGGCGTGAGCTGGCCGGAGTCAGGCACGCGGAGGCCTTCGGCAAGCCTTTGCTGGCGGCGCTGATCATGGGCCTGGTGTTGCTCGCATTAGAGGTGTTGGAAGCGCCGCTGAGCGGCCAGGCCGCCTGGCTGGCGGCGCGGGTCGCCCTGGGCGGGGCCGTGTATGCCGGGATGCTGTGGGCGCTCAAGGTGCTTGGCCCGGGGGAGGTGCGCTTTATCGCCTCCGCGTTGCTGCGAGGGCGGGCGGTAGCCGCCGAAGCGGATGAGCGTGCGGAGGTGGCAACGCCATGAAGGTCGTGCTGGCCACCCATCACTTCCTGCCGCGCTACACGGCAGGCGCAGAGTTGTACGCTTATCGCGTTGCCCGCTGGCTCCAGGCCCACGGCCATAGGGTCGTCGTTGTCTGCGTGGAATCTATTACGGATGGCGATGGCAGGTTGAGGGTGGAGCGCGAGGATTATGAGGGATTGGCGGTGTATCGCCTGTACTTCAACCTGGCGCGCACACCCGACCCATTCCGCTGGAGCTACTGGAATCCGGGTATTGGCGCCTGGTTTGAGGGCTTCCTGCGCGAGCAGGCCCCTGATGTGCTGCACGTGAATAGCGGCTATTTGCTCTCCGCCAGCGTCATCCTGGCAGGGCGAGCCGCCGACGTTCCGATTGTGCTCACGCTGCATGATTACTGGTTCCTGTGCCCGCGCCTGCACCTGCAGCGGCCAGATGGCACGTTGACGGTCCTCCCCAACCGTCCGGCGGAGTGCGCCTGGTGTCTGATGACGGAGAAACGCCGCTACCGCCTGCCCGATGTCATCAGCGGTGGTCGGATTGGGCGGCTGGCGACCGCCTGGCTGGACCACAGACGGTCGTCCCGGGTTCAGGCCATAGAAGAGCGCCGCCGGGTGCTGCGGGAGGCATTGGGCCAGGTGACAGCGTTTGTCGCGCCTTCGCGCTTCCTGCGCGACCTCTATATAAGCCAGGGGCTGCCGCCGGAACGCTTTTCTCTCATCCGGCATGGATTGGATATGCAACTATGGCATCAGATCAGAGGCAGCTCAACCTCTCCTCTTCTCTCTTCCCCAGAAATTGAGGGGGATGGGCGCAGGGATCGGCTTCAGGCAGGGTTACGTATTGGCTATTTGGGGCAACTGGAACCCCATAAAGGTGTACACGTCCTGATTGAGGCATTCCAACGGCTGTCCCTCCCCAGCCGGGGGGGCCGGGATGCTCATTTGACGATCTACGGAGATTTGAACAGGAATGCCAGCTACGTGCGGCGACTGCAACGACTGGCAAATGGGGGGCCACGGATCACCTTTGCTGGCGCTTATGACAACCAGCGCGTGGCCGAAGTGCTGACTGGCCTGGATGTCTGTGTTGTGCCTTCTATATGGTATGAGAACTTGCCGACGGTCATCCTGGAGGCACAAGCCTGTGGTACGCCCGTGGTGACAGCCGATCTGGGGGGGATGGCTGAGATGGTTCATCACGATGTGGATGGGTTGCTGTTCCGGCCTGGGGACCCTGATGACCTGGCGCGGCAGCTTCAGCGTCTAGTAGACGAACCGGACCTGTTGCCCAGGCTGCGGGCCAATGCCCCGCCGGTGATGACGATTGAGGCGCAGATGCAGGCGCTGATGGCGGTTTACGAGGTAGCCAGCCGTGAGCGGGTGGAAGTATAGGGATAGGCAGGGCGATGCGCATCGGGATTGACGTTCGCTATCTCTCACATGGCCTGGTCGGTGGGGTACATACCTACGTAGCCAACTTCGTGCCCGCGCTGATTGAGTTGGCTACCGACCACGAGATCTTCCTTTACGCTGACACCAAGCGGCCGTTTGAGCTGTGCTCGTTGGACGGCTATGTAACGGTGCGCTATTTGCCCTGGCGAAGCCCCCTCTCAAGCCTCTACCATGATTTCTTCATGTGGCGGCACATGGCTCGCGACCGGCTGGATGTGGTTCATTTTCCGGCCAACTACGGCTTTGGCCCGCCCAATGCGCGCACGGTCATCACACTCCACGATGCCATCAATATTCTACCTTTGCCTGAGATCATCCGTGGGCATCCTAAGAATGCGCGCACTATCGCGATGATGTCCTATTTGCATTACTGCAGCCGTGCGGCGCTGCGCCGGGCAGACCTGATCCTCACCGTCTCCGCCTACGCTGGACGCGAGATCGCCCGCTATGGCAGGGTCAATCCCGCCAAGATTGTGCCGGTGCCCCACGCGCCTACGCCAGACCTGTGGCGGATAGAGGACCCAACTGTGCTGGCGGAGGTGCGCCGACGCCATCACCTGGCAGGGCCATTCGTCCTGGCCGACGCGCTCAAGAACCCCGCAGTGCTGACGCGCGCCTGGCAATTGCTCCCCCCGGATTTACGGAATGGCCGGCTGATCGTGTTTTTCTCGCGTACCTCCACCCCTCCACCCGCCGTGCGTGAAGCGGTAGCCGCCGGGTACGCGCGCTTGCTGGTGCGCCCCTCCCGCGACGATCTGATCGCGCTTTACAGCATGGCTGAAGTATTCGTGTTCCCGTCATGGATTGAGGGCTTTGGCCTACCGCTGCTGGAGGCCATGACCTGCGGCGCTCCCGTGATCGCCTCCGACCGGGGGGCCATCCCTGAGGTGGCGGGGGATGCGGCGCTGTTGATGGACGCTGAGGATGCGGAGGCGCTGGCGAGGCATCTCATACGGGTGCTCAGCTCACCTGATGAAGCCCAACGCCTGCGTGAACGCGGCTTCGCTCGCGCTGCCCGGTTCTCGTGGCGCCATACGGCCCGGCGCATCCTGGAAAGCTATCAGCGGGCCCTGGGTGTGTAGCTGTCAATGGGTGGCTTGAGATGACCTCTCGCGTGTTCATCCTCGTCCTGTGCCATAATGGCCTTGAGCTTACGCTGGCCTGCCTGGACTCATTGCGCCAGCAGACGTATGCGCACAGTGAGGTCCTGGTCATAGACAATGCCTCACAGGACGGCACGCCCGAGGCCATCCGCGCCGCCTATCCCGATCTCGGCCTGATCCGCACAGGGGCTAACCTGGGCTATGCCGGCGGCAACAACGTTGGCATCCGTGTAGCTCTCCAACGTGGGGCAGATGTTATCTTCCTGGTTAATAACGACACATTGCTCGCTCCGGACTGCGTGGCTCGTCTGGTCGGCGCGCTGGAAGCCGATCCGCGTATTGGGGTCATCGGGCCGATGGTGTATACCTGGGATGAGGGGCAGCTCATCAGTTCGGCTGGCGGCGCCATTGATTGGTGGCACGCGGATGCGATCAATATGGGTATGGGCGAGCTGGATCGCGGCCAATATGGAGCGCGCCCCGTGGACTTTGTCAACGGGTGTGGCCTGATGATCACCCGTCAGGCGATTGAGCGTGTGGGATTGCTGGACGAGCGCTACTTCATGTACTGGGAAGAGACCGATTGGTGCGTGCGCGTCAGGCGGGCTGGCTTCAGCGTTCGTTTTGAGCCAGGCGCGCAGATGCGACATAAAGCCGCAATCCGCCCGGATAGGCTTGGGCCGATGACGCTCTATTACCTGACGCGCAACCGGCTGCTGTTCTTCGCAACGCACACCCCATTGCCCCTCAAGCCCGTTGCGCTCGCTCATGCCCTCCATGGGGCGCTGCGCGGGGCAGGTCATGAACGGCGCGCGGGCCGGGCCGAACATGCCCGCGCCATCCAGCTTGGGATCGTCCACGGGCTGCAGCGCCGTTGGGGACGGGTGGATGAGCCGGGCGGGCAGGGGGCGCAGGCAGGCATGGTTAGAGGGGTGACATGAACCTGGCAATATTGAGGCCCTTGCCACAACATGCCGGAGCAGGGCGGCTGCCTGTCCTGCTTCGGGTAGCGGCCCTGGCGCTCTGCTTCGGCCTGAGCGCGCTCGCCGGCCCGATCGCGGCCTCAGGGCGCGTGCAATATTTGCCCATCGCCCTGCTCGGATCGGCACTGATCGCGCTGGCGCTGTACCGGCTTGAGTGGGGCATCATCGTGCTTATCTTAAGCACACTTATCCTGCGCTTTTCACTGCCCACAGGCCAACAAAGCCCCTTAGTTGCCAGTTTATTGCTGACCGCGCTGTTGACCGGGGTGTGGGGTGTGCGTATGATCCTGGAGGACAGGCGATTGCACTTGCTTCCCTCCCTGGTCAACTTTCCCCTGTTGGGTTTCATGGCTGCGTGTGTCTTGTCCTGGATTTGGAGCAACCTATGGCGCGACCCGTTGATATATATATGGAGCAGTTTTCCCCAAGCCCAATTGGGCGCCCTCGCTGTCATGCTCCTGTCACCCGCGGCGCTACTGTTGGTCGCCAACCGCTTTCGTGATGAACGCTGGCTCAAGGTCCTCGTCGGCATTTTCTTCGCCGCTGGTATCGTGGGGATCATCACGACCACAACCAGCTTGAGCCTGCCGTTGCTCAATTTGCGCGGCCTGTTTTCCATGTGGGTCGTTAGCCTGGCGTTGTCGCAAGCGCTGTTCAACAGGCAACTTAAGGATAGATACCGTTGGGCACTGGGGCTGCTGGCGGGAGCCTGGTTTGCTTATGGCTTTGGGCGTGGCATCATCTGGGTCAGCGGTTGGTTGCCGGCGTTAATTGCGATCTTCGTGGTCACTTTCCTGCGCTCGCGCCGGCTGTTCTTGCTCCTGATCGCAGTGGGACTGTTGTTCACGGTCATCCGCTGGGATTATCTCCATGATGCAGTCGTTGTGTACTCGCAGCAGGAGGGTGACTTCGGCCGGCTGGATGCCTGGGCGGTCAACTGGCGGGTAACCAAGGACCATCTATTTCTGGGGACGGGACCGGCGGGCTATGCCGCGTATTACATGTCGCTCTTCCCACAGGACGCAATGGCGACGCACAGTAACTACGTAGATATCCTCGCGCAGACCGGGTTAGTGGGAACAGCCTTCTTCATCTGGTTCCTGATCGCGATGGGGATGACCGCACGGCAGGCGTGGCGGCGCGTACCGCAGAGAAGCTTTCTGCAGGCATTATCAGCCGGCTGCATCGGGGGCTATGTGGGCACACTGGTTGCTATGGGGCTAGGGGACTGGTTTTTGCCGTTTGCCTACACTCAAACAATCGCAGGTTTTGACTATACTGTGTGGGGCTGGCTGTTCATGGGCGTGCTCGTGGGCTTAAGCCATTACCCAGGCGAGGAAAAAGCAGCAAGCAAGGGGCAGGGCTGAAAGCAGATAGCGATGGCCGAGACAGCGACGCTTTCTATCATTATTGTGAATTGGAACACGCGCGACCTCCTGGTGACATGCCTGGAATCTATTGAGCGCAGTTTATTATCCGGCGACGGGGCTGGTGCAGGGCTGGAGACGGAGATCATTGTCGTGGACAACGGTTCAACCGATGGCTCGGCGGAGATGTTGCGGCGAGATTATCCGGGCGTCCGACTCATTGAGAACCACGAGAACGTCGGCTTTGCCCGCGCTAACAACCAGGGCCTTGCGGCCAGCCGGGGGCGCTATTTGCTCCTGCTGAACACGGATGCATTTTTGCGCGGCCCGGCGTTAGCGCAGTTAGTGCGCTTTATGGAGGAGCATCCCGATGCCGGGGTCGTTGGCCCGCGTCTGTATTTTGGGGATGGCACGCTGCAGCGCTCGTGCTATGCCTTCCCCACCCTCGCCACCGAGTTCTACGGCGCAATCGGGCTGGACCGGCTGTTCCCTCGCAGCCAACTCTTTGGCAGATATCGCCTGAGCGACTGGGATATGCGCGATGTGCGTGAGGTGGACGTGGTCATGGGAGCCTGCCTGATGGCGCGGCGGGAGGTCTTTGAGCAGATCGGCGGCCTGGACGAGCGGTTCTTCATGTACTCGGAGGAGGTGGACTGGTGTTATCGGGCACGCCAGGCCGGCTGGCGGGTTTATTATGTGCCCCAGGCCGAGGCCACCCACCTGTGGGGGGGCACGTCACGTGTCCTCCCGGTGCAGACCGTTGTCCAGTTGTATCACAGCCGGCTGCTTTTCTTTCGCAAGCACTACGGGCCGGTGACGGCGGCTGCCTACAAGGCTGTTCTCGCGCTGGCCTGCCTGGTGCGATTGGCAGCCCTGCCGCTGGGGTTATTGGCGGCAGCGTTGGTCATGCTAGCGGGCCGAACGTCAGCTCAAGCTCGCCTGCACCAGATCCTGGTTAAAGCTGCGGGATATCGGTCATTATTGTGGGCTTTGCCGTCCCTGTAGATGAGGGCCATTAACGGGTTCAAGGATAGATCGGATAGGCCAGAGTGAAAGAGGCGCGGTTTCTTTTCACCGTTATCCTGGCGGTCTGCGTCCTGAGCAGCCTGCCCTATCTCTATGGCTACCTGTCGGCGCCGCCGGACCGGGTGTTCATGGGCATTGTACTAAATACACAGGACACAGCACAGTACCTTGCCTGGATGCGCGGCTTCGGCACAGCCAATCTGATTGATAACAAGCTGACGCCAGAGCCTAACGAGGCTGTGTTCTTCAACCTGCTGTGGTGGACGTTGGGCAAATTGGCACGGTGGAGCGGGCTGAGCCTGCCGCTGGTGTATCAGCTCTTTCGCATTGTCGCTGCCACTGCCTTCCTGATCCTGGCCTACTGGTTCTGTGGGCTGTTTCTGCCCGACCGGGGTCAGCGTCGTACCGCCTTTCTTCTGATCGCTTTCGGTAGCGGCCTGGGCTGGATCTGGGTTGTGCTCAAATACCTGAGCAGGGCATCCGATGTCGCCTATCCCTTTGATGTGTACACCGTGGAGCCGAACACCTTCCTGGGGATCATGGCGTTTCCCCACTTCATCCAGGCTGCTTCTCTACTATTGGTTGTATTTGCGCTGGCGCTGTTGGCCTTTGAACGGCGGCGGCTGCGCGAAGCCCTCCTGGCCGGTCTGGTCGCCTTTGTGTTGGGCCTGACCCATGCCTACGATCTGCTCCTGGTTTATGCGGTGGTGGGCGCTTTCGCGCTGGTCTTGCTGTGGCGCGAGGGGTTCTCGCCCCGGTTGATCCTGATCCCGGCCAGCATCGTTGTGATCTCTGTAGGGCCAGCGATCTACTCGGTGTATATCACCAGCGCCTTCCCGGTGTGGCGGGAGGTGCTGGCGCAATTCGTGAATGCTGGAGCCTGGACGCCCAGCCCGCCCCATTTGCTGGTGTTGCTGGGGGTGCCTTTCCTGGTAGCACTGATCACCCTGGTTTTACCACAGAGATTGCCTGAGGCCGGGAAGGAGCCTGTGACCTCTCCTGCTCCTCCAGTGGCTGTGCTGAACAGGCGCGAGATGTTCTTGAAGACCTGGTTCGTGGTCAACTTTTTCGCGGTGTATGTGCCGCTCAGCTACCAGATTCACTACCTGAACGGCTGGCAGGTGCCCATTGCGATCCTGGCAACGCTGGGCGTCTATCGGCGTGTGATGCCCTGGCTGAAACGACGGATAACGGTGGATGGAAGACGGAGGGCCCCGGCTTTTGGTCGTTTAAGCGTTGAGGCCATGCTTGCGAGCCTGCTGATCGTGGCGGCCCTGCCGACCAATGTTTATCTATTCGCCTGGCGTTTCGTGGATTTAAGCCGTTATAACCACCCCTACTATCTCGCCCGCGATGAGTGGGAAGCGCTGCGCTGGCTGGATGCCAATGCTCCACCCGATGCGGTGGTGTTCAGTTCGGCGGACATTGGTCAATATATACCCAGCATAACCGGCGGGCGCCCTTTTCTGGCCCACTGGGCGATGACAGTTGACCCCTATCGCAAACAGGAGATTGTGCAGGCGTTCTTCAATGCGACGATGAATGACGCTGGACGCGCCGCCGTCCTTCAAACCTATCATGTGCGCTACATTTTCTGGGGGGAGGCTGAACGCAAACTGGGGACACTCAATCCCGATGTGCTTCCCTTCGCCAGGCGCGTGTATACATCGCCACAGGCGGCGATCTATCAGGTGACGGAAGTATCCACAGATTCAGGAAATGGATTAAGGACACATGGCGAAAGTGATTGAGACAGAGCGTATCGCCTGGTATCGGGCATATTTCGTTGGAATCCGATCGCGCTTACGTGTAGAGACGATCTTACTTATTGTACTGGCTGGTGCTGTACTGATGCTGGCGCTGGTGAACCTCCCCTACTGGCGGCGCACCTGGTTTGATGAGGGTTCACATCTGCTTGTGCCTAAGACGTTGGTGCAGTTCGGGCGTTATGCCTACGCGAGTTCTGAGGGGTTCCGTACCTATGGCCCGACGCTGAGCGTGGGGCCAACGGTGATGCTGCCTATCGCTCTGGTGTTTAAGCTGCTCGGCATCGGGCTGGTCCAGGCGCGGCTGGTCATGGTCGCTTATCTGCTCTTGACCTTCATCCTGGCTTACCGCTTAACCCGGCACCTGTATGGCAGCATGGTTGCCCTGATGGCCGGTTTTCTGCTGCTCACCTCGCGAGGCGTGAATATCCTGGAATATGGCCGTCAGGTGCTGGGCGAGGTGCCGGCGCTGTTCTTCTGGCTGGCGGGGGTTCTGCTCTGGTTCCAACCGGAGATGAAGCTGCGGCGTATTGCCAGTGGCATCCTGTTCGGGCTGGCCATGATCACCAAGAATCAGATCGCTTTAATTATTCCACCGACGCTGGTCGTGGTCTGGGGGCTGAATGCATTCTACTACCGGCGGGTGCGGCACGCGGATTTCGTGCTTCCGCTGATGACTGCGCTGGGCATCTATGCGGCCTGGATGGCGATTCTGCTGCTTTTCCTGGGGGATGGCAACCTGAGCCAGAATCTGGCTTTACTACGCCAGGCCTCAGGGGGTGCCTTGTTTGTCTTCAAGCCGGAGCGGATTCAGAGCAGCCTGAAGTTCTTATTGGGGCTGGATGCCTTCTATGGCTTGCTCACGCCGGCGCTTATTTATGCGGTCGGCTTGAGCCTGCGCCGCGATCTGGAAGGGCTTAAAAACGCCCTGTTGGTTGTCTTCGTGGGCCTGGCGTTGGGCTGGTATGCCTTCGGCTCTATTGGCTGGGAGCGTTACGCCTTCCCAGGGCTGGCTGTGGCCAGCCTGTTCGTGGCGAAGTTGTTCTACGACCTGATTCAAGTGGCGCGATCCCTTGAGTTCCGTGAGGGCTTTCGACGCGCCTTTGCACCTCTGGCGGTGGCTTTGGTGGTGTTATTTGCGCTGATCATCGGCCGCCCGCTGGCCTATTACACGCGGGCTATATTCTTTCAGCCGGATGATGGCCCACAGCAAATGGCAGCGTATCTGAACGCACATATCAGCCAGACGGCTTTAATTGAGACCTGGAGCCCGGAACTGGGGTTCCTTACGGATCATCGCTACCACTATCCGCCGCATGAGGTGCTTGACAAAGCCGTGCGCGTCGTCTGGTTAGGCGAACCTTATCAGTCGGAAACATATGACTTCCGCACTTATCAGCCGGATTACCTCGTCCTTGACCGTACGGAGCTGCGGTTAATTTATCCAACGGAATTCGTTGAGCCTGGGTATCGGCTGATCGTTTCGCTGGGGGGGTATGATCTGTATGAGAGGAACGATGGCTCGTAAAGGCAAAAAATATCGCGCTCCGACCCTCTTGGCGCTGATTTTGGCCCTTGCCCCGGTGCTGATAGGGCATAGTCAACCGGCCACGGCTGATGAGCTCTCGCCTGCGGAGGAGCGGTCATCAACGGCTTCGCGCTGGAGCCAGCCGGTTCTGGTCTCGACGACGACGTGGAGCTCGTGGTTCCCTGATATTGCTGTAGATGAGGCTGGCCATGCCTATTTGGTGTGGGCAAGCGGGACGATGTGGGGAGGTAGAGAGCTAGACCAGACGTTGCTTAGCATATGGGACGGCACAGCATGGTCACGACCTAATGATATCCTTATAGGTAGCATTGGTGCCTGGCCAACCCGCCCTGCTATTGCTATAGATAGTATTGGACAATTGCATTTGCTTCATCGCAAGTATGATATTGTCTACTATACCCAGGCACCCGCTCGGTTGGCTAGCAAGGCAGCGGCCTGGCGACCCCCCTGGCCTATGAATAAAATAAACGGTGCATATTACTCCGCCTTGGCTGTAGATGGTAAGGGAACAATCCATGTTGCGTGGAGTGAGGTAGTCATTGATAATCTCACCCACCCTGCCATATGGTTAGGCACAGGGGCTGGTGCAGTATGGCTGAGCGGGGACAAATGGGATATGTATCAGACTGCTGAGGGCCTAACAAACAGGGCAGTCTATACTATTTTAGAGGACACAACGGGCAACCAATGGTTCGGCACGGCTGCCGGCGCGTTTCGTTTTGATGGCGTCAACTGGCTGCACATCACCGCTGCTGACGGGCTGGCTGATAGCGAAGTGCATACGATCTACGAGGACCATCAGGGAGGCATCTGGTTCGGCACGGTGCACGGGGTTAGTCGCCTGGACCCTTTTACCACACAGGGTACGAGAGGCTATTCTGCTGAACAGATCAGGTTGAAAACCTATACAAGCGCTGACGGCTTAGCTGGGAATGGGGTAAACGCTATTGTCCAGGATAGGCAGGGCAATTTCTGGTTTGGTACGGACAGTGGGCTGAGCCGCTTTGATGGTACTACCTGGGTTAACTATCGTCAGGGCAGTGGCAGCCATGATCTGATTGGAAAGCGCGTGCTGACGTTGTATGTGGATCGGCTGGGCGTCTTATGGGTGGGGATCGATCAGGGGCTGATACGTATAGAGGGTGAAAACTGGCAGCGATTCACCAAGGCCGATGGTCTGGCTGGCGATAAGGTCTATGCTATCCTGGAAGATCCCCAAGGCATATTGTGGTTCGGCACCGATCGAGGCGTGAGCCGTTACGATGGCATAGCCTGGCGAACTGAGTCTGGCGCTGGAGAGGGACCGGTATATGCCTTGCTGCTGGATAGCGAGAACGTTTACTGGTTCGGTACAGATAGAGGCGTTGTTCGTTACGATGGCAAGACCTGGCAGACCCTTCCCATTGAGCAGGGAGGAGGGCGTGTCCTGGCGCTGGCGCAGGACAAGATCGTGAATGCGGTCTGTCCCAATTGTTCGGACATCTTCTATCGGCGTTCCACTGACAATGGGGTCACCTGGTCGGCGCCGGTCAACTTATCGCGTTCGCCGACCGGTTCAACTAAGCCGCAGATCAAGCTGGATGGCACGGGAGGCGTCTATGTGACCTGGGATGAGGGTTGGGACTTCTATTCTGGCCGGGGTTCACCTCACTCGGTAGCCTATACCTACTCGCCTGACAACGGCCAGACATGGGCTGCTCCGACCATCTTCCGTGCGCCGACATCCGTAGGTGCACCCCAGCAGATCACATTGGGGATTGATGGCGCGGGCCGGTTGGTGATTGTCTGGCGGGTGGAGGCGGGGCTGAGGCCAGAGAGCCGCGAAGTTTATTATCAGGTCTCAAGCAACCGGGGCCAGACCTGGTCTGCGCCACGACGGCTGGAGGGGGTCAATGCCCGTGACTGGCTGACCGGGCTGGATAGCTACACAACGGCCACGGACAGCGCCGGACACGTTCACCTGGCGCTGGTCACGCAGACAAATGAGATCACCTCAACCCAATATAGCCTGGTTCACCTGGAATGGGACGGGCTGCGCTGGAGCGCGCCGGAGGCCGTATTCACCTCAGAGGACCTGCCCGAATGGCCGCGCCTGGCGATCGGCGGCGGCAATCAGGTCTTCCTGACCTGGTTTGTGCGACCGAAAGAGGAGATCTGGTCTGGAGGTCACTATACCGTGTGGGCTTCGCACATGGAAGCCGATGCGCCGCGCATTGTGTCTACACCTCTGCCGACACCGCAGCCCAGCCCCACGCCAACACCTATCCCCCCCACGCCCACTCCCACACCTCTACCCCTTCCTCCCCGTAGTAATGAGGAGCAAGGGGCGATCGGTGGGCGGCCTAATCTGGATTATGGCGCGGTAGCGACGATGGCGATGGCGGCCCTGCCGGCTATGATCTGGCTGGCCGTTGTCATCGGGGTGCGGCGGTTCAGACATAAGGGATGAAATCTAACGCCCTATGCGCGTACTGATGCTGACCCAGGTCCTGCCCTATCCTCTGGATAGCGGGCCGAAGTTTAAGACCTATCACGTGCTGAAATACCTGGCCGAACAGCACGAGGTGACCTTGGTGTCGTTCGTCCGTGAGGACGATGACCCGTGTGCGCTGGCGCACCTGCAGAGCCTATGCCAGGCAGTATATACTGCGCCGATGAGGCGCTCGCGCCTTCAGGATGCGGGCTTCATGCTGGCCAGCCTGGCGACGAATCGGCCCTTCCTGATGCTGCGCGATGAACGCCCGGCGATGCGGGCAATCTTACGGCAAATCGCAGGGCCGCAGGCTGATCACCAATTGCCCCCGAACCACACCGTGAACGGTGTGGCTTGCTTTGATGTCGTCTACGCTGACCAGTTGAATATGGCCACCTATGCGCTGGGGGTGCCCGCCCGGCGCCGGGTGCTGGATGAGCACAACGTCCTGTGGGCGCTGTGCCAGCGTATCTGTGCGACACTGCCGCAAGGGCCGAAGCGCTGGGCGCTGGAGCGTGAATGGCGCCTGTTGCGCCGCTATGAGCGCGAAATGAGCCATCGGTTTGATCTCATTCTGACCGTCAGTGAGGAGGACAGGGCTGTGCTGGCGGAGGTCGCCGATGGCCCGGCCCGGATTGAGGTCTTGCCCATCGCCATCGATCCAGGAGAGAGGCCTCTGCCCCGCGACCCGACTGAGCCGCACATCCTGCACCTGGGGACGATGTTTTGGCCCCCCAACGTGGATGGTGTGCTCTGGTTCGCCCGCGAGGTGTACCCGCACATTCGCGCCCGGCTGCCCCAGGTTCGTTTCAGTATCGTTGGCGCGGACCCACCGCCTGAGGTGCGCGCCTTATCGGCTGGGGATGTCAGTATTGCTGTGACCGGCTATATGGCGGATGCGCAGCCGATCATCCAAAAGAGCAGCGTGTTGGTCGTGCCGCTGCGGGCTGGGGGCGGTATGCGCGTCAAGATCCTCAACGCGCTGGCCCAGGGGTTGCCGGTGGTGACGACGACGATAGGCTGTGAGGGGATCGCGGTTGAGCCGGGCCGCGACCTGCTGGTGGCGGATACACCGGAGGCATTCGCCCAGGCGGTGTTGCGCGTCCTGACGGATGACGGGCTGGCCCGTGCGTTGGCGGCCAACGGCCGCCGCCTGGTTGAGCAGAAGTACGATTACCGCGTCGTGTGCCGGAAATTGGAGAGCATCTACGCATGAGGATTCTGTTTATCTCCCCGTATATCCCCACACCCATCCGCACACGACCGTACAATCTCATCCGCGCACTGGCCCGGCGCGGGCATACCATCACCTTACTGGCCCTGCAGGCGCCGGGGGACCCGGCGATGCCGTCCGAAGAGATCATCAGAGCGTGCCAGCACTGGGCGACCGTGCCGCTTTCACGCGGGCGCGTGTTGTGGAACACGTTGTGGGCCATGCCTCAGGCCCTGCCCTTGCAGGCGGCTTATTCGCGCTCGCCCCAGATGGTTGACCTGATCCGGGAGACCGTTAAAGCGGCTGCGTCCCTGAGCTTTGATGTGGTTCACATTGAGCACCTGCGCGGCGCGCTCCTGGGCATGGCGGTTCAAGGGGTGCCGAAGGTCTATGATGCGGTGGATTGCATCAGCCTGCTGTTTGAGCGGGCCTGGCGTCAGGCGCCGTCGTGGCGGCACCGGCTCATGGCCGGGATAGACCTGGCGCGGACACGGCGCTTTGAGGGGCGCATCGTCGCCGAAATGGACGCTGTCCTGGTCAGCTCACCGGAAGACCGCGCAGCGCTGGCCAGGCTGTGCCCGGCAGAAGCCGCCGCGCGCATAGCGGTCCTTCCCAATGGCGTGGACCTGGGCTACTTTCGGCCAGCAGACGGGGACGAAGTTGAGCGCAGCGGGGTGGCCTTTAGCGGCAAAATGAGCTATCACGCCAACATCGCGGCAGCGCTGGATCTGGCTCAGACGATCATGCCCCTTGTCTGGGAGGCCTATCCGGAGGTGCGGCTCACCATTGCTGGCAAGGACCCGTCCCGTGAGGTGAGGCGGCTGGGGCGTGACCCGCGCGTCCACGTGACCGGGACCATGCCTGACCTGCGCCCGATCCTGTCTCATGCCGCTGTTATTGCCTGTCCCTTGCGCTATGGGGCCGGGGTTCAGAACAAGGTGCTGGAGGCCATGGCCCTGGGTCGGCCGGTGGTCGCCAGCGCGCAGGCGGCGGTCGCGCTCAGCGCTGTACCGGGGCGCGATTTGCTTGTGGGGCGTGATCCGGGCGAATTTGCGCAGCATGTGATTCGGCTGCTGGGCGCTCCCGGTTTACGCCAGGAAATCGGCCAGGCGGGCCGGCGTTACGTGGAAGCGTACCACGATTGGGACGAGATCGCCGGGCGGCTGGAAGAGCTTTATCATGGGGCAATTTCAGGAAAGATCCGTGTCAGCGAAGCGGTGCCCGATGGAGTAAGGGCATGAGGATGAGATTCAGTCGTGACGAATTGACGATTTTTCTCATCCTGCTGGCCTGCTACGCCTATTTCCTGCCGCGCTGGGCGGACTGGAACCAGAACTCGCGTTTTGATCTTGTCCGCGCTGTCGTTGAGAAGGGCACACTTGCCATTGATGACTATGCCGCCAACACAGGGGACTACGCCACGGTGAACGGTCATATCTATAGCGACAAAGCGCCTGGCCTGTCGTTTGCGGCGATCCCGATCTATAGTGTGGCAAATCGCCTGATGCATATCCCGGCTGTTGACGAGGTGATCCAGCGCCTGGCCAGCAACCCAGCCTTCGCAGATACGCTGAATCCTGAGGGCAGCGGATTGCTCCGCGACAAAGTTCATGCCGCGCTGGGCCTGACCATCGTCACATTTTTTCTGGTGATGTTACCCTCGGCTCTCTTAGGCCCGCTGTTTTATGCGTTTTTGGGGCATTTAGGCTTCTCCAGGCCGGTTCGCGTGGCGACGCCATTAATTTACGGGCTGACCACGATCGCCTTCCCTTACTCAGGCGTGTTCTACGCGCACCAGTTCACAGCCGTGCTGCTGTTCGGCGCTTTCTACCTGGCCTTCTTGATGCGCCACCGGCGCTTAGGTTTAGGTGCGATGCCTGTCGTCGGGTTTCTACTGGCCTATAGCGTTATCAGTGAATATCCAGCTGCGCTGATCGCAGGCGCGATTGCGATCTATATGCTGATCGCCGTGTCGGATCGGCATGGGGCGCTGATGGCGGTTCTGGCGGGGTTCCCACCATTGTTGATGTTGGGCCTGTATAACACCGCCATTTTCGGGACACCGTTCAAGTTAGGGTATGAATATTCCACGCTTTGGGCGGAGACGCACAGCGTTGGGTTTTTGAGCCTGAGCCTTCCCACGCTGGAGGCGCTATGGGGGATCACCTTTGATTCCTATCGTGGGCTGTACTTTCTGTCGCCGGTTTTACTGCTTACCTGGCCGGGGTTGTTTTACTTCTGGAAAGCGCGTGAGTGGCGGGCCGAATCCATCGTCTGCGGCTGGGCGGTTGTGAGCTTCACGCTGTTTAACGCCTCGTCCGTCATGTGGCAGGGGGGATACTCCATTGGCCCACGTTATCTGGTGCCCATGCTGCCTTTCGCGGCGGTTGCGCTCGGGTTCGGTCTGGCGGCTGCGTTCAGGCGGCGCTGGTCATGGGCGCTGGTCCTAATCCTGGCCCTCTGGTCATTTGGGGTGGTGTGGGTTGAGACGATCAGTGGCCAGGCCTTTCCCGATTATACGCCCAATCCGCTCATCAATTACTCTATACCCAGGTTCATCGCGGGCGACATCGCGCGCAACCTGGGGATGGCATTGGGCTTGCGTAGTTGGGTCAGTGTGCTACCGTTGGCGGGTATTATAGCGATCCTGATGTGGCGGTTGGTTCAGGGCCATGCGGTGGTCTCCCCGGCTTAACTCGGTGCGGCCTATGCTGCTAGTGGAAGCCATCCTGGTATCTATTCCACTGGTGGCACTATTGTGCCTGTACTTCTGGCGGGTGGTCTTTCTGGGACATGTGCCCTTGCCCACAGATATGATTTTTGATTTCCCTTTCTTTAAGGGAGCCGCGCCCACCGGTTTTCAGCATGCCAGTAATGCCTTGCTCTCTGATATGGTTCTCAAATTCTATCCCTGGCACACTGTGGTACGTGAATCGCTTCGTATTGGCCAGTTGCCTACGTGGAACCCATATCTTTTCGCGGGGACACCGTTGTTTGCCAACGCCGAGTCGGCCATTCTGTATCCAATTAATCTGGTGAGCTATCTCCTGCCGCAGAAATCTGCTTATACGCTATCGGTCTTCTTACGGCTGTGGATAGCAGGATTGGGAATGTTTTTGTTTGCTCGGTCGCTTAATATCAGGCACTTTGGGGCTTTTATTGCTGCGATCACATTCATGTTTAGTGGGTCAATGATTGTATGGCTGAATTATCCTGTAGGCAACAGCTATGCTTGGACGCCTATGCTTTTCTTCATCACTGAACGTCTGATTATTACACGCCGTCCAATCACAGCCGCTTTCATTGGACTGGTTATCGCTGTTCAGATTCTGGGTGGGCACTACCAAACCGTCTTTATTGTGCTGGTAGCCTGGTTGCTCTACTATGCCTATCGCATTCTGGGTATCTGGCGTCAGAGTCATAATCTGCGCTCAGTACTCAGCAGCTCGCTCCTTTTAGGCGTTTCGGTCGGGGCCGGCTTCATGCTAGCGGCGGTGCAGCTCTTTCCTTATTGCGGAATGGCTGAGTCTAACCAACGAGGTTCAGTATCGACTTGCCAATAATACCGTCAGGCTGATCCATCCTGCGTTTGCACCCAGCTTAGTGATCGCACTGGTTACACTGGGCCTGCCTAATTTCTTTGGGAATCCTACCTGGGGGTCGCCGATGAGTTTCTTCTATTCCAACTTTATAGAGGAGACTCTCTATGTGGGCATTGCACCGCTCGTCTGCGTAGCGATAGCTCTGTGGGGAACGTGGAAAGACCGGCATGACGCAGCACCATTCAGCGAGGCGATGCCTGGTCTTACGCCCCAGCGACAACTGATCTTGCCCCTAGCTGTATTGGCCGGTCTATTCCTTGGGCTGGCGCTGCACATGCCAGGAGTTGATCTGGTGCATTATCTGCCCGTATTCAATGTGGTAGCAGTTCCGCGCTACCGCCTGATATTCACATTTTGTCTGGCTATTCTAGCGGGTGTGGGAGCCGAACGTCTCTTTCAACTGCCAAGGGAGATACCCTTATTCCGACATATATCGCGCATCCTGCTCATTTTCTCGGGGCTCGGGTTGAGTCTCCTGATGTTTGTCCATTGGCTGTTTGTGAACTTCCAGGGCACTTTAATTAGTTATGGTCGTATTCGCACACTTTATCCCATCATGGTCTGGGCGTTTAACCCATTTAATCCCAGCATGTCTTTTCCGGCTTTCATTGCACTAGGCGTAGCTGGCCTCTTACTCTTACATCGGAGATGGAGGTCGCCGGTTCCACTTATGCGTGGGCTCCTGTTGACATTGATCGTGGTTGATTTGTTTCTCTTCGGGGTGTCCTTTAATCCAACCCTGCCGCCAGAACAGATATTTCCAGAGACTAAGACAACTCGCTTCCTGCGAGATCGCTTGGCAGTGTATGGCCTGGCCCGTATCGTGGCGATGAACGATGATTTGCCTGCGAATACCGGAGCCCCCTATGGGTTTGCCGAAATCGCTGGTTCAGATTTTCCCACCCGCCGCTATGTTGAACTCACTCGTGCCATGGGCGCAGAGTTAGTGGGCACCAATCGTATTCGGTTCTCTACCATCCAGCCTCGCCTGCTCGATCTGTTAAACGTTCGCTATGTTGTGGCGAGTCGTTATCCTAATGGTGTCCCTATTGGAAAGCTGAAAGAGATTTATGTTGATCCGTATGTCAAAATATACGAGAACCCTGACGCTCTTCCCCGCGCTTACATTGTCTATCGCGCAGTCGTGGCCATGGATGATCAACAGACATTGGACCTGCTTAAATCACCCGGCTTTAATCCTCGTGAAGCTGTGATCCTCACTGAGCCGCTGTTAGAACCGCTCCCAGAGCAGGCGCCGAAGACGGCGAGCCGAGTGCAAATTGAGCAATATCAGCCTCAGCAGGTGGACATCACGGTTGAAACAGAATTAGACGGCCTCTTGGTCTTGAGCGACGCCGACTACCCTGGTTGGCAAGCCTTTATAGATGGACATGCTACGAAGATTTATCAGGCTAATTATGCGCTTCGAGCTGTATATGTGCCCCGGGGCACCCATCGCATTCAGTTTACATATACGCAAGTTGGTCTTCAAGCTGGTCTGATCGCTAGCGGCCTTGGGGTTGTGCTAATTATAGGCATCAGTGTGCTGAACTTAAGAGGCACGCCAGTGAGAGACGACCGTCACAGATCACCTCTATCTGTTCTGGGTTCTGGACGTAGATGACGGGGTCGCCTTGATACCACTGGATTCGGCCTGTGACCTCCACCTCTTGCCCTAAGCGATACAGGGTTTCCGGCGGGATGGGGAAATTGTCCCAATCCTCTTTAAG
>FWWM01000440.1_pt1 | contig 137113 bp, 125 predicted proteins | sample 2228351 | NCBI WGS metagenome assembly FWWM01 (sample SAMEA103939774, study PRJEB20133) | metagenome
TTGGAGGCGCCGGCGAGTGCGGCGCCCTGGACGGCGTTCATGCCGACGCCGCCGAGGCCGAAGACGGCCACGACGTCGCCGGCGCGTACCTCGCCACGCTTGGCTGCTGCACCGACGCCGGTGGGAACGCAGCATGACACCAGACAAGCTTTATCGAGCGGGATATCGGGATCGATCTTGACGACCGCATCGACCGGCGCGACCGTGTACTGGCTGAAGCAGCCGATCATGGCGAACTGACCGACGTCTTGGCCGTCCGCGGTGTGCAGGCGGAAGGTGCCGTCGAGCTGGGCACCGATGGTGGCCTGGGCGCCGCGGTCGCAGAGGACAGGCAGTCCAGTCAAGCACCAGCGGCACTTTCCACAGGGTGGGATGAAGGTGAGCAGCACGTGGTCGCCGGGTTGGACCTCGGTGACGCCCGGGCCGACGCGCTCGACGATGCCGGCACCCTCATGCCCGCAGACGATCGGGTAACGGGCGGGGTGGTCGCCCGTGGCGAAGTGCCAGTCGGAGTGGCAGATGCCAGTGGCGACCATCTTCACGAGGACCTCGCCCGCTTTGGGCTCATCCAGTTCCAACTCTTCAACACTAAACGTCTTTGTTGGACCGTGGAGTACGGCTGCCCTGGTCTTCATTGGTTCCCCCCTTCTGGAACTCACCCTGCCGAAGGCCTGCATCCTGTAGCAATATGGCTGCAGAGAATGTTATCTGAACTCAGTATAGCAACGCAGCGAAGAGCTGTCAAGCGTTTTGCCTTGCATTTCGGCGTGCTGCCTGTGTAGAGGGAGATCCTCCGCGAAGAGTTGGGATGAGTGCCGATCTGGTATTGACGGTCTCGCCGGGAAGTCGCTATACTCCGGCTGGCATCCACGGCAGGATGGTGGTACGCGAGCGAGAAGGGGTGTGGAGCGATGGAAGCAACGGTGGAGACCCTGGTCGAGCAGGTGGCGGTCGAGGAAGCAGCTGCCGAGGCTGTAGCTCTGCCGGCTGAGGCTGACGAGGAGAGCGAAGAGCTGGTGGAGCTGCTCTTGAAGGAGATAACGATCGACGGCATGTGTGGCGTCTATTGATCGGGGCGATGCGCTGGGAGGATCGCACGCGGCTGGCGCGGACGGCGGCGCTCCGGCCCGAACCGTTCGGGGCGCTCGCCTACACGTATCACGAGCGCCGGCTCTTTTTCATTCCGCCGTGGTTGGTCCCCTTCGTAGAAGGGACAGGAGAGGAAACGATCGGGGAGATGGCGGAGCGACTGCGTGCCTCGGGGGCATTGCCTGAGGATGCGGTAGAAAAGCTGCTGCCGCTTCTCGAGGGTTTGCGCCGGCGGGGGGTCGTCGATGTGGACTGAGGTGTTGCGTCGCGGGCTCGATGCCCCGATCTGTCTCACGTGGGAAATTACCTACGCGTGCAACTTCAACTGTGTGCATTGTCTCTCCTCGTCGGGCAAACGAGCACCGGACGAGCTGACGACCGAGGAAGCCAAGAGGCTGATCGACGAGTGGGCCGCGTTGCGGGTGTTCTACATCAATGTCGGTGGTGGCGAGCCGCTCATCCGCCCGGACTTCTTCGAACTGATGGAATACGCGATCGCGCGCGGGATCGGCGTGAAGTTCAGCACCAACGGCAGTCTGATCGACGACGCGGTAGCGGACTGGATCGCGCGTACGCCCTACCTGGACGTGCAGATCAGCTTGGACGGGGTCACCGCTGAAGTGAACGACGCGATCCGCGGTGCTGGGTCGTACGCGCTGGCTCGCCGGGCGATGGATCTGTTGGCTGCGCGAGGCTTTCCGTTCAAGATCAACGTGGTGCTGACGCGCCGAAACTTCGAGCAACTGGACGCTTTTTACGCGTTAGCTCGCTCCTACGGCGCGCAACTGCGGGTGACCAGGCTCCGACCCTCGGGACGTGGTCGCGAGGTGTGGAACGAGTTGCGGTTGACGCGAGCGCAGAGCCATCAGCTCTACGCGTGGTTGCTCGCGCATCCGGATGTCTTGACCGGCGATTCGTTCTTTCATCTCTCGGCCCTCGGGAAGCCGCTGGACGGCTTGAACCTCTGCGGCGCGGGACGCATCGTCTGTTGCGTCGACCCGCGCGGCGACGTGTATGCCTGTCCCTTCGTATTGACCGAGGAGTTCAAGGCGGGCAATGTCCGCGAGCAGTCGTTCACCGAGATCTGGCGGACGTCGCCGCTCTTCCAGCAGCTACGCGAATGGGAAGCCGGGACGACCTGCCAGCAGTGTTCGGCGTACGCCCGCTGCCAGAGTGGGTGTTTCGCCGTGAAATACTTCACGGGAACACCGCTGGACGCACCAGACCCCGAATGTGTCTTCGCGCCAGAGAGCGGGCCGGTGGATATCGTCTTACCGCTACGGTTACACCCGCGACCGGTGCGCAGTCCGCGGCGCGTCACCCCGCTTCCCGCCGCGCGCTAGCGCAACAGAGACTCTACGGCGAGGAACGACGCGTTGGCCGACGAGGTTCCGGGGCCTTTCCGCGAGACGTCCGAACGCGCTCAGCACCAGGTTCTGGCACTCGAGTGCCGACTCGCCCCCTCCGTGCAGTTCGTACGCGAAGGCGATGCGGTCTGGGTGCTCGCCGAGCGTCCGCTGCGCCTCCTGCGTCTACAGTCCAAGGTGGCGCCCCTGCTGGAGGGGTTGCGCCATGACCCGGACGTGCGGCGTGTCCTCGGGATGGTTCCCGATGTCACGTGGGAGAGCGCTGTCGCGCTCTTAGAGCGACTCAGCGACGAGGGCCTGGTCGAGCTGCGCTGGATCGTCCCCGACGATCGCTTGCCGACCGTCTCGGTCGTCATCCCGGTGCGCAATCGCCCCGAGCATCTCCGCGCATGCTTGGCTGCAGTCGATCGCCTGGACTACCCTCGCGACCGGATGGAGGTCATCGTCGTCGACGACGCCTCGTCCGACGAGACTGCCGCCTGCGCTGAGCACTGGTCGGGCGTCTGGCCGTTGCGGGTGGTGCGTATGCCGCAGCCAGTCGGCGCTGCCGAGTGCCGCAATCAGGGCGCGGCGGTGGCGCGAGGCGTGGTCCTAGCCTTCACGGACAGTGACTGCCGGCCGCACCCTCGCTGGCTGCGCGAGCTGGTACCGGAGTTCGTGCGCCCGAACGTCGTCGCCGTCGGTGGAGCGGTCCTGCCAGCGGACGACGACACCTGGTTAGACCGTTACGAGGCAGTGGAGTCGCCACTCATGCACGGGTGGGTACCAGCACGCGTCCGACCCCGGGGAGCGGTTCCCTACCTCGTCACAGCGAACATGCTGGTGCGGCGACAGGCGCTCATCGCCCTCGGTGGCTTCGCGCCGATCCATCCAGGTGAGGACGTCGATCTCGTGTGGCGGTTGTGCGAGCGCGGGGGACGCGTCCTCTATCGACCCTCAGGTATCGTGTTCCACGATCACCGGGACCGTCTCTGGCCCTTCCTGCAGCGCCGAGCTGCATACGCGACGTCCGAGGTGGTACTGGTCGAGCGGCATCCTCAGTACCGGCATGCTCTGGTGGTGCCGGTGGCGATGCTGGCCAGTCTCTCGACCGTGCCCTGTATACGCCGGTTCGGTCTCCGTGTGCTGTCCTTTGCGCTCGGGCCGCTCGTGGCTGACCTCCTCCTGGCAGCAGCGCAGGGGAAGAAGAGGCGTCTGCCCCTCTCAGGAGCGACGCTCGTGCGCGCTGAGTTGCGAGGGACCCTTGCCGCTCTCTATTGGCTTTGCGGAACCATCGCTCGTTACTACAGCTGGCCTCTCATTCTCGCTGGTTCCCTGCTGCGGCGGCGCGGGGGGCGCACCCTGTTGGCCGTGGCTGTTGCGAGCTTGCTCGTCACAGCAGCGACCGATCACGTCCGGAAACGCCCGCCCCTGGATCCGTTCCGCTTCGTCGTGGCACACGTCCTCGACGATCTCGCCAACAACGCTGGCCTGTTGCTCGGCTGCCTCCGCCAGCGGACGTTGCGCCCGCTCGCCGTCGAACTCCGCTTGTATTGGCCGCGCAGCAGCGAGCAGTAATGGCTCCAGGTCCTCGAGGACGAGGTCGACGAGTTCGGAAGAGCCGGGGGCGCGCCGACCTGCGGGTAGTCAGGCTGCCCGCAGCCAGCGGGCCGCTCACTCCGTTGATGCTCCCAGCGGTGCCAGGGACGGCGGTGGGCCTGGGAGCGTACACGAGCGTTCACGCGAAGAGGATGACGCCGCGGATGACGCGCCCTTCGATGAGGTCCTCGTAGCCCTTGTTGATCTCGTCGAGGGAGTAGGTCTTGGTGACGAGCTCGTCGAGCTTGAGGCGGCCGGCGCGGTAGAGCTGGAGGAGGTAGGGGAAGTCGACGCGGGGGTTGACGTGGCCGTAGAGGGTGCCGACGACCTCCTTGCCGAGGAGGACGAGGTCGGCGGGCGGTACCTTCATGGAATCGGTGGTGATGGGTGCCAAGCCGACCACCACGCAGCGTCCTGCTTTGCGGGTGGCGCGGTAGGCGATGCCGATGTGCTCGGGTTCGACGTGGCCGACGGTGACGATCGTCTTGTCGGCGCCGACGCCGTTGGTGAGGTCGAGGATGCGCTGGACGGGGTCGTCGTACTTGGCGTTGATGGTGTGGGTGGCGCCGAACTCCTGGGCGGCCTCGAGCTTCCAGTCGACGACGTCGACGGCGATGACCTTGGAGGCGCCGGCGAGTGCGGCGCCCTGGACGGCGTTCATGCCGACGCCGCCGAGGCCGAAGACGGCCACGACGTCGCCGGGGCGCACCTCGGCCCGCTTGGTCGCGGCACCGAACCCGGTCGGCACGCAACAGGCGACGAGGCAGGCTTTGTCGAGCGGGATGTCCTGTTCGACAGGAATGAGCGTCTCGACCGGTGCGACGATGTACTGGCTGAAGCAACCGACACCGGCGAGCTGACCGACATCGCGGCCATCCGCAGTGTGGAGGCGGTACGTCCCATCGAGCAGTGCACCAGCGGTGATGTTGGCGCCGCGGTCGCAGAGGACGGGCAATCCGGTGAGGCACCAGCGGCATTTCCCGCAGGAGGGGATGAACGTGAGGATGACGTGGTCGCCGGGTTGGACCTCGGTGACGCCCGGGCCGACGCGCTCGACGATGCCGGCGCCCTCGTGCCCGGTCACGATCGGATACCGAGTGGTGAAGTCACCGGTCGCGAAGTGCCAGTCGGAGTGACACATCCCGGCAGCGGTCATCTTCACCAGGACTTCGCCCGCTTTGGGTTCGTCGAGCGTGAGCTCCTCGACGACGAAGTGACGGTCCGGACCATACAGAACCGCAGCCCGAGTCTTCATGTGCGCCTCCTTCGCCGTCTGCGTGCCGGCGTTGGTTCGGACCGGGATGACTCTTCAGTACTATACCTGCGCAGCTGCCGGTGGTCAAGCATGCTGTGGCTCACGGGCACGAACGGAGCCGGGTGTGCGCAGCGGCATCGGATGCAACGAGTGGAGGAGCCGCCGCTCCTGGGGGCGCGATCGGCTACGCACGAGGGTTCGGCAACGCTATAGTTGCGTTGGAGAGTTTAGCAACCGACGCAGTGCGGAGGGTGCACGGTGAGCGACGTCCGGATCACGGTCGGCAAGAATGGGCCTTACCATGTGCAAGGGCGCGTCGTCTTGGTCGATCACGAGGGAAATGAGATCCCGTACGAGGGCGACGAACTGTGGCTGTGTCGCTGTGGTGGCTCTGCCCGTAAGCCGTTCTGCGACGGTACCCACCGACGGATCGGTTTTCAAGGCGACCTCGGGGTCGAGGTCCGCAAGAGCCAGGGCCAGCAGAGTGAGACCGGAACCGTCGCGACCCAGCAGCGCGTCGTTGCGGCTGAGGGGGCGACGGGCGACAACTACGTGCCGGTTCGTCCCCTCGCCGAGGTCCCGGAGGCGCAGATCGTGCGTTTCGAGGTCGACGGTGAACCGCGGATCCTCGTGCGCTACGGTGATCGCCTCTATGCGGTCTATGGCATCTGTACCCACGAAGAGGCGGAGCTCGCCGAGGGTGACCTCGAAGACGGTGTCTTGTACTGTCCGCTTCACGGTTCCGGCTTCGAGTTGGCGACGGGACGGGTGACGGCGTTGCCAGCGACGAAGCCTCTGCCAGTCTACGACGTCGTCGTCCGCGACGGCACCGTGTACGTCTCGCGACAGCCGCGCCAGGGCTGAAGTCGTCACACGGCGCCCGCATGGTCCAGGGTGGTGGGGGCGAGAGCCGAGGATGGGCAGTCCGGCGTGTCGTGCCTCGTCCTGGGTGGCGAGCGACGGCTCAGGTGGCGTCGTCGCGCTTCGGACGAGGAACTGGTCCAACGAGGGAGAAGGGGTGCTGATGCGCGAGACGTGTGTCGTCGTCGGAGCGGGTGTCGCTGCCTTCGGGTTCGCGAATGCGATCCGCGAGGCGGGCTATACCGGGCGGGTTCTCCTGTTCGGTGCAGAGCCGGTGCTGCCCTACGATCGTCCTCCGCTCTCGAAACAGTATCTCGTCGGGAAGAGGGACGATGACGCTCTCCTCTTCCGCCCGGCGACGTTCTACGCCGAACGCGACATCGAGCTGCGACTGGGTTCCAGGGTCGAGGAGATCGACCTCGGGCGTCGAGTAGTGCGAACGGCTGACGGAACCGAGCAGGGTTTCGATCAGCTGGTCCTGGCGACGGGCGCGATGCCGAATCGTCTCCCGGTACCCGGCGCGGACCTTGCTGGTGTCCACCTCTTGCGTTCGTTAGCTGATGCGCGGGCGTTGCGGGCTGCATTGCAGGCGGCGCAGCGGGTCGTCGTGATCGGCGGTGGGTTCATCGGCTGTGAGGTGGCGGCGAGCGCGCGGCAGCTCGGCAAAGCGGTGAGTCTGGTCGAAACACTGCCGGTCCTGCTCGGTCGAGCACTCGGTGCAGAGATCGGAGCAGCGATCACGCGGCTCCACGAGCGACAGGGTGTCGCGCTGGCGCTCGGGCGGCGCGTCACGGCTCTGGAGGGCCGGCAGCGAGCGGAGCGCGTCGTGCTCGACGACGGAACGGTCCTCCCCTGTGATGTCGTCGTGGTCGGTATCGGAGTCCACCCCGCGGTGCCGGCGATCGCGGGTGGGGAGCTGCGGATCGACGACGGCGTAGTGGTCGACGCGACGTGCGCGACTCCCGTTCCCGGGGTGTGGGCAGCGGGGGACGTCGCACGCTGGTGGCATCCGCGCATCGAGCGCTTCATCCGGGTGGAGCACTACGACAACGCCCTGGCGCAAGGAGAGGCGGTGGCTAAGGGGGTGGCCGGTCATCCGGAGCCGTACGCGCCGGTGCCCTCGTTCTGGTCCGACCAATACGACGTGACGATCCAGCAGTACGGGTATCCGGTGGAGTGGGACGAAGTAGTGGTGCGCGGAGACTTGGAGGAACCGAGCTTCACCGCTTTTTACCTGAAGGCAGGGCGCGTGTATGCCGCGGTGATCGTGCGTCGGCCGAAAGAAGCGCGCCCGGCCCGGCGCCTCGTGGAGGCGTTGGCGCAGGTGGACCGGGCTCGCTTAGCGGATCCGACAGTCGACCTGCGCCAACTTCTCGATTGAGCCCGTCCCGGCTGTTCAGCGCGTCACGGGAAGTCGGGCTCGCGACCAGGCGATCATGCCACCGGCGAGGTTGGCTACGCGCGTGAAACCGGCGCGTTGGAGAAGCACGGTTGCCTGGGCGCTGCGGTTGCCGCTACGGCAGACGAGCACGATCTCCCGTGCTGGATCGAGTTCGTTGAGCCGTTGCGGGAGTTGGCCGAGTGGAATGAGCCGCGCGCCAGGGATGTGACCGGCGTTCCATTCGTCCGGTTCCCGGACGTCGACGATGAGCGCACCGGCCTGTTGGCGCTCGTAGGCCTCAGTGGGATTGACCTCGGGGACCTGCGGTCGACCGAAGAGACGCGAGAGCATCGGTACTCCTTTCACTGATCTGTGTGTTCAGGCATGCGCGTGTCGGTCAGCGCTCGTGGGCAGAAGAGAGCTGGGCCGACGATGGAGCCGATCGGCCCAGCTGCCCGAGCGAACCCTTCTCACGAGACGGTCACCGCCGTGCCGCGTACCGCCGGATACCCAGCGGCCTGCCAGGCAGTCATCCCTCCCTCGACGGACCAGAGCTGTTGGAAGCCGTAGGGCTCGAGGAGGCTAGCGGCGAGCACGCTGCGCGTGCCGGAACCGCAGACCAGCGCGAGCGGTCGCGTCCGGTCGAGCTGCGCCAGTTCCGCGCGGAGACGATAGAAGGGGATGTGGCGGGCGACCTCGATATGCCCCTCGACCCACTCGGCCCGCTCGCGGACGTCGATAACCTGCATGTCCGGCTGTTCTCGGAGTCGGTGTGCCAGGTCGTGGACGGTCATGAGGGGTGTCGTGCGGTAGTCGTATCCGGCGCGGAGCCAGGCCGGCATCCCGCCCGCGAGGTAGCCGACTACCTGGTCGTACCCGATGACCGCGAGCATCTGGACGGCGCGCCGCGCGTCCTCGTCGCGCTCGACGACCAGCACGAGCGGCCGATCGGGGGGGATGACGAGTCCGACCCGGTTCTGGAACTGTCCACCGTCGAGTGCCACCGCGATCGAGCCAGGGATGTGGCTGGCCGCGAAGGCTGCTGGGGAGCGGACATCGAGCACGATCGCGCCCTCCTCGAGCAGCGCGCGGACGCGCTCCGGGCTGAGCGGCGCAGCGACCCCGATCCGCGGTGCCTCGGCGCTCCGGTTGAGCTCGACGATGCGGGCGAGGTTGGGTGGCCGCTCCGGCAGGTTCTCGTTCATGAAGCGGACGAAGGTCGCACGGTCCTGGATCTGAAGGGCCGGGTTATTGCGGGCTTCGAAGCCGATCGTGGTGCCGGTCATACGGTTACTGACGCGACCGCAGAGCGAGCCAGCGACATGTCCTGGGTAGACGAGCGTGCCTGGCGGGAGCTGCAGCAGGCGCTGATGGAGCGAATCGAAGAGCGCTGCGGCGCCCTCGACGCCGTCGACCGCGAGATCGGGTCGAGCCACATCGCCGACGAAGAGCGTGTCACCGGTCAGGACGAGCCAGGGTTCACGGCTACGGGAGCGGTCGATCACCGCGAGAACGATGTGCTCCGGGCGATGGCCCGGTGTGTGGATGACGCGGAGGACGACCTCGCCGAGCTCGAGCTCGTCGCCGTCGCGCAGCGGCAGGTGGGCATAGGCCACGCCAGCGAGGGTCGACGCGGCGATAGTGGCGCCGGTAGCTGCGGCCAACTGGTGATGCCCCGACACGTGGTCGGCGTGATTGTGGGTCTCGATGATGTAGCGGAGCTGGAGTCCTTCCCGCTCGAGGATCTCGAGGATCTCGTCCACCATGTCGATGCGTGGATCGACGACCGCAGCTACACCAGCCTCGGTCGACCCGACGATGTAGGCTGCACACCCGATGTCCGTTCGCAGGATCTGTTGGAAGAACATCGCTCATCCTCCTAGGCGGCTTCCAGCGTACGGAGGGCACGCTTGAGACGTGCGCGTGCCTCAGCGGCCAGTTCGTCGAGGGCAGGGTTACCGACGATACCGAGCATCGCCTTCGGATCGGCAATTTCGACGCGGGTCTTGCCGTCTACCTCCCTGACCACGACGTTGCAGGGGAGGAGTAGTCCCACCTCGCGTTCAGTCTCCAGCGCGCGGTGAGCGAGCGGTGGGTTGCAGGCGCCGAGGATGACGTACCGCTCCATGTCCAGCCCGAGCTTTTGCTTGAGCGTCTCCTTCACGTCGATCGTCGTCAGGACACCGAAGCCCTCCTGCTTGAGCGCGTCCTGGACCGCGCGGAGCACCTCGTCGAACGGCTTTTCGAGGTCGACGCCGAATCCGTAGCGGCCAGTGAACATCGTGCTGCCTCCTTTCGCCAACAGTTGGAACAACCCGTTCCCTCGCGAGCCCACGGCTCGCGTCACCAGCGAACCGCTCAGCCACCGCCGGTCGAGCAACTCGTCGCCGCAGCGCCGTCGGTCGTCCGAGCGGCGAAGGCGGAGAGTAGCCGCTCGGTCTCGTCAGCCCCGCAGTTGGGACAGGTGATCGGCTGGGAACTCTGGGAAAGACGGACGAGCTTCTCGAAACGATAGCCGCAGTGTCGGCAACGGTACTCGTAGATCGGCACCCTCTCACCCCCGTTCACCGAGGAGTACGGACTCTGCGAGCTCGCCCTGGCGGAGCAGTTGATCGAGCAACAGCTGGCGGGTCAGGTGACAGGCCTCCAGGATCCGTCGGTCGGTCAAGGAGTAGTGCATCTCTGTGCCGACGCGTTGGGCCTGGACGAGCCCGCGTTGCCGCAGGATCGCCAGGTGCTGGCTGATCTTGGTCTGGCGTTGTCCAGTCGCCTGGGCGAGTTCCTTGACCGCCTTCGGCCCCTCGCCGAGAAGTTCGATCAGTTCGATCCGGGTGGGATCGGCGAGCACCTGGCAGAGCATCGCCTGGAGGCGATAGAGCTCGCGCCGGCGATCCCGGTCATCGATGACCACTCACACCCTCCTTTCGCACACTGCTCTATTCAAATGTCTGCATATTCATACACGCCTACCACCGGTCGCGTCAAGTCGTGCCGCGCTTCGTCGTCGCGGTCGCGCAGGAACTCGGGCACTGGCAGGGTTCGCCGGTGGCTGTACCTGCACTCGCTACCGCGAGCGTGGCTGCACTCGCAGGACACCGTATGAGGTGCTCAGGGGGACGTGGTGCCGTGAGGGCGAGGACGGGCTGGCTCTGGGGGATCGATGCCGAGTACTGGGGCGGGAGGTGAGCGCTAGTGGGAGATGGGACGAAAGTCGCTCCGACAGGCGTGGCGTGTTGCCGAGGGGAATGGAAGGAGCGGTCACCGTCACACCGAGGACGTAGCGGACATGGTCGAGACGGGCGGGGACCGGGGGGCGAGGGAGCAGTCCGAGACACGACGAGAGCGGGGTCTCACGCGCCGTGGGTTCGTGCTGGGGAGTATCCTCGCGGTAGCAGGACTGGTCCCGACGAGGGACGCGGACGCGATGCAGTCACCAGGACGCTCTGCCGCTACAGACGAGAGCAACGCCGGCTCGCTCCTCTTCGGTGTGTGGCAGCCGGGTGTCCCGTGGGAGATGACGCCGCTCCTCGACCTGGAGCGACGGCTCGGCGGAGCGTTCGATGTGGTGATGTGGTATCAGGGCTGGGGAGCGGCCAATCAGGCGCTCGATACGAGACTGCTCGCGGCGGTCGCTGATCGAGGTGCCACGCCGGTCATCACGTGGGAGCCGTGGGACTACACGCGTGGCATCACGCAGCCGCAGTATCGCTTGCGGCGCATCGCGCAGGGGGCGTTCGACCGTTACATCACGAGCTGGGCGCGTGGACTCGCACAGTACGGTCGACCGGTGCTGCTGCGCTTCGCGCACGAGGCCAACGCCAAGTACTATCCCTGGAGCATCGGTGTCAACGGCAATACCGTCAGCGATTTTCTCGCGGCGTGGAACCGGATCGTGACACTGTTTCGTCGCAACGGTGCCACCAACGTGCGCTGGGTCTGGTCGATGAACGTGGAGTATCCAGGCACGACGCCTATCGAGCAGCTCTATCCGGGAGACGACCGGGTCGACATCGTGGGGTTGGACGGGTACAACGGCGGTACGGCGCTCGACTGGGGTGGTTGGCTCACGTTCACCGATATCTTCGCGGCGACGTACGACAAGGTGACGACGCTCACGCAGCGACCGATCTTCGTCACCGAGGTGGCTTGTGCTGAGGAGGGCGGCAGTAAGGCGGAGTGGATCCGGCGCGCGTTCGGGCAAGAGCTGCCGGAGCGTTTTCCGCGGATTCGGGCTGTGATCTGGTTCAACGAGCGGAAAGAGACGGATTGGCGCATCGAATCCTCCGCCGAAAGTCTGGCTGCTTTTCGTGCGGCGATGGCGTCCGCTCGCACCCCAGGACGGTGACAACGATCCTCCCCGGTGTGGAGTGAACCCGCCATGCAGGTGCCCGTTGTCCTGCCGGTGCCGAGGGACTCACCGGTGTGGAGCGAGCGGTTGCCCTTTGGCGCGCCGCTTCTCGGGGTCGATGAAGGGGGTGGGAACGACGCGGGCACGGCGGGTACCCTGACTCGCCGCGACGACGAGTTGCTGGCCCGGCGTCGCGAGCGCGGTGGGTACACGCGCCAACCCGATGAGGTGACCGAGCGTGGGGGAGTAGCAGGCCGAGGTAACTTGGCCGATCGCCTCGCGCCCATCAGGGAGCGTGACCGGCAAGGTCTCGCGGAGCAGCCCGCCCCAGATCTCCGGTGGCGGATCGCCCTCGATGGCGATCCCGACCAGCTTGAAGGGTGGACCGTCGCGGGCGATCCGCTCCAGGGCTGCGCGACCGACGAAGTCCCCTTTGCGGAAGTTCACCATCCATTCGTAGCCGGAGAGCTCGAGGGGCGTCGTCGAGAGCGTCATATCGACGCCGTAGGAGAAGATGCCGGCCTCGATGCGGCGGATCTGGCTCGGTGCCGCGACACGCATCCCGAAGGAGCGACCGGCTTCCCACACCGTCTCCCAAAAGGCAGGCGCACTACCCGAGCCGCCGAGCGGCATCAGCTCGTAACCGAGTTCGCCCGTGAAGCCGGTGCGGGTGACGACGCACTCGAACGCACCGATGCGGGCGCGCGTCACGCGGTAGTAGGGGAGGTCGGCCACGGGCGTGCCAGCGAGTGCACGGATGACCTCGCGGGCGCGTGGCCCACGAACCTGCAGCGGAGCCGTATCGACCGTCTGGATGGTGACGCGAGCACCCGTGGCGGCAGCGAGTGCACGTAGCCAGAGGAGGAGATCGCTGTCGGAGGGCATGAGCCAGAGGCACTGTTCGTCGAGGCGCACCACGACCGGGTCGTTCACGATCCCGCCGTCCTGGTCGGTGACGAAGACGTAGCGACACGCGCCGACCGGGCAACGCGTCAGATCGCGTGTCACAGCGCGGTCGAGGAACGCGAGTGCATCCGGGCCTTGGACTTCGATCGGCACTTCCGTACCGATGTCCCAGAGGACGACACCCTCGGTGAGCGCGCGGTACTCGTCCAGCGGATCGGTATAGAGGGCGGGCAGGAGCTTGCGGTGGAAGACGGCGTACGCGCGCGGTCGGTGCTGGGACGATGCTGGGAAGTAGATGGAGGTACCGGTGCGCAGTGAGGGGAGGACAGGGAGCGTCGGCGGGTCGGTCCGCATCAGGCCCTCCTCGACGAGAGCGGGTAGGAAACGTGCCTGCCTGCATCCTACCTGGCGATCGTCACTGGTGCTAGGTCGACGACGCACGCTGCTTCGTTGTTTGCTCGCTATTGGTTCACTTGCACCGAACAGCGGCGCGAAGTCGCGCTCGGCTCTTGACAAATCCGGCGCTTTCGTGGTAGGCGTATGCAGCGTTGGATCGGTGGCGAGGCATCATCCGAGCAGGGCGATGTCGCAAGACGTGATCCGACCAGACCAACCCGCACCGCGTAGTCTCTTCCTCGTACCGTGCCCCACGATGAACGAGGTCTTCGCGATCTGGCCTCGCATTTGCGAGTGTTCCCGCTGAACGAGCGAACGTTCTTCCTCGTCCTCATGGAGAGAGCGCGCCGGTCGATAGATCCGTCACGGAGCTGTCGGTGGGCAGTTGAGTGTACGGGTGATCGGATGAGTATCGTTGGCGAGCAACGGGACTCGTTCGAGGGAGGATCGGGAAGGGAGAGGCGAACATGGCGAGTGTCGCGAACCACGATCGGCGGTATCTCGCGTTCGTGATCGGTGCTTCAACGGTCGGTTCAGCCATCGAGTGGTACGACTTCTACATTTTCGGGAGCCTGGCGGCGATCTTGGCGACGCACTTCTTCGCCAAGGAGGATCCGATCGCGGGGCTGCTCAATACTATCGCCGTGTTCACCATCGGTTTCCTGTTCCGCCCGCTGGGGGCGATCCTCTTCGGCTGGTATGGGGACAAGATCGGGCGCAAGCGGGTGTTCGTACTCACGTTGCTGGGTATGGGGCTAGGGACGGCCTTGATCGGCGTCCTGCCGAGCTACGCGACGATCGGCGTCTTGGCACCGATTCTCGTGTTCGTGTTGCGCGTGATCCAGGGCCTCAGCGTCGGCGGGGAGTGGGGCGGCGCCCTCACGTACGTGGCCGAGCACGCGCCGGACGGCAAGCGCGGGTTGTACACCGGACTCCTCAGCCCAGCTGCCATCTACGGTTTGATCATCTCCTTCTTCGTCGTGCTCGGGGTGCGGACTGCCGTCGGTGAGGAGGCCTTCCGGGCTTGGGGTTGGCGCATTCCGTTCCTGCTGTCGCTCGTCCTGGTCGTGATCTCCCTGTATGTCCGACTGCGGCTGCAGGAAACCCCGATGTTCGCCGAACTCAAGGCGAAGCGTGCCGTGGTGCGTAATCCATTGAAGGTCACCTTCACGGGTGAAAACCTGCGTCGTGTGTTGATCGCGGCTGCCGTCTCGTTCGGACAAGCGGTGGCCTGGTACACGGCGATCTTCTGGGCACTCTTCTTCCTGCAGACCGCGCAGAAGCTCGACCTGATCACGACCTACAAGATCCTGCTACCAGGGTTGATCCTGGCACCCGTGCTGCATGTCTTCATGGGATGGTTGTCCGACTCGATCGGCCGGAAGCCGATCGTGCTCAGCGGGTTCGTGCTGGCTATCGTCGGCTTCTACCCGTTGTACACGCTCTTGGGCCGGTTCGCTCGCCCGGATGACCTGCAGTACTGGCCGGCGGCACTGACCGTGATGGTGATGATGGTGATTCCGGCGATGGTGTGGGGGCCGCTCCCGGCGCTCCTGGCAGAATACTTCCCGACGCAGATCCGTTACACCTCTCTCGGTGTGGTGCAAAACGCGGCGAACGGCTGGGGCGGGGGTTTGGTGCCCTACGTGACGACCTGGGTGCAGACAGCCACCGGCAACCTGATGTGGGCACTGGTCTATCCGATCGCGCTGCCGCTCCTGGGCCTGATCGTCGGCCTGATCTTCCTGCCGGAGACGTCCCGGCAGCGACTCTGGGAGCAGCCGGGAACGGCAGTCGCGACCGGGGACGGAGAATAATTGAAACACTGAACCCGACGTCCAGCTCGGTGACCGGCGCGTGCCTGCCGGTCACCGAGCACGAGACGTGACGAGCCAGAAGGGGGGAGCCGTGCGGATCGAGACGAAGCCCCTGTTCCAACAACTCTGGTCGCGACCGCAGTGGGAAGGCTTGCCGCCGTACCGGTCGCTCTTGACTCCGCTCATGCTGCTCGAGCGGACGCTGCACGTCTTTCCCGAGAAGGTCGGTGTCGTGGACGGTCAGCGTCGCCTGACGTACCGCGAGTTCGGGGAACGCGTCTATCGGCTGGCGAGCGCGCTGCGCAACCGCGGCCTGGCGGTCGGTGACCGCGTGGCGGTGCTGTGCCGCAATAGCCTCGAGGCGCTCGAGGCGCACTTCGCCGTGCCGCAGATGGGTGGCATCCTGGTCCCTATCAACGTGCGTCTTTCGAGCGAAGAGATCCGGTACATCCTCGAGCACTCGGGAGCGCGGGCGCTCATCCTGGACGGGGCGCTGAGCGGCCTCGTCGAGCCGATCCGGCAGGCGTTGCCGGAGCTCCGTTTGGTGGTCTGGACCGATATCGATTCCCGTCACGGCGATGCCGCCCCCGCACCGTCGCCGGTTGCCGAGGTGGAGTACGAGGCGCTGCTCGCGGAAGGATCACCGGAACCGTCGGTCTATCCGCTGCATGACGAAGAAGAGGTGCTCAGCATCAACTACACCAGCGGGACGACGGGGCGTCCGAAGGGCGTGATGGTGACGCACCGCGGAGCGTACCTCAATGCACTGGGGGAGATCATCGAGGCGCGCTTGGTGCCGGAGAGCGCCTATCTCTGGACGCTCCCCATGTTCCACTGCAACGGCTGGTACTTCCCGTACGCAGTGACCGGCATCGGCGCGACGCACGTGATCTTGCCCAAGGTGGATCCGGCGCGGATCTATCAGCTGATCGAGACGGAAGGGGTGACCCACTTCTGTGGAGCGCCGACGGTCCTCATCATGCTGCTGCAAGGACGACCGAGCCCGGACTATCGTTTCCCGCGGCCGGTCACCGTGTTGACTGCTGCTGCCCCGCCGGCGCCAGCGACGATCGCTCAGATGGAGGCGATGGGGGCGCGCATCGTCCATGTCTATGGGCTGACGGAAACGTACGGTCCCCACACCGTGTGCGAGTGGCACGAGGAGTGGGACAACTTGCCGCTCGAGGAGCGGGCGCGGCTCAAGGCGCGGCAGGGGGTGGGCTACATCCACGCTCCCGAGCTCCGCGTCGTCGACGACGAAATGCGCGACGTCCCGGCCGATGGCCAGACGCTCGGCGAGGTCGTCATGCGCGGCAACAACGTGATGAAGGGGTACTACCGCGACGAGGAGGCGACGGCGAAGGCCTTCGCTGGCGGCTGGTTCCACTCTGGCGATCTCGCCGTGATGCATCCCGATGGGTACATCGAGCTGCGTGACCGCAAGAAGGACATCATCATCAGCGGGGGAGAGAATATCTCGACGATCGAAGTGGAGCGCGTCTTGTACCAGCACCCGGCGGTCCTCGAGTGCGCAGTCATCGGGATCCCGGACGAAAAGTGGGGCGAGGTGCCCAAGGCGTTCGTGCTCTTGAAGCCTGGTATGCATGCGACACCGGAGGAATTGATCGCCTTCTGCCGCGAGCGGATGGCGCACTACAAGTGCCCGAAGCAGGTGGAACTGGTGGAGAGCCTGCCGAAGACGTCGACCGGCAAGATCCAGAAGTTCGTCCTGCGCGAACGCGAGTGGGCTGGGTACGAGAAGCGTATCCACTAACGAGGAGACGAGGCCCGAACAGCCGAGTTCGGCCGGTGGTTCCCCGGTGATCCGACGGCGAAGCGTTCGGGTCGGCCCGGATAGGGTAGGATTGGCGAAGAGACGCAAGTGTTCGGCAGCAGCACAGGGCCGGGCACGCGAACCACCGAGGAGGCAGGAGCCTTGGCGACGGAACGCGATCCTTTCCGCGAGTACGCGATCGAAACTTTGGCGGTACACGCTGGCCAGGCGCCGGACCCCGCGACCGGCGCCCGAGCGGTACCGATCTATCAGACGACCTCGTTCGTCTTTCACGATGCTGATCATGCGTCGCAGCTCTTCAACCTCGACGAACCGGGGCACATCTACACGCGCATCAGTAATCCGACGGTCGAGGTGTTCGAGAAACGGGTTGCCTACCTGGAAGGTGGCGTTGCGGCGGTCGCGACCTCGAGCGGTCAGGCGGCGACGACGCTCGCCATCCTGAACATCGCGCGGGCTGGCGACGAGGTCGTGGCGAGCAGCAGCCTCTACGGAGGCACCGTGGCGCTCTTCGCGAACACCTTGTCGGACCTCGGCATCAGGGTGCGGTTCGTCGAACCCTCGGATCCGGAGAACTTCCGCCGAGCGGTCACCGAGCGGACGAAGTGCATCTACGCCGAGACGATCGGCAATCCGCGGCTGGATGTCCTGGACATCGAGGCGGTGGCGAAGATTGCCCACGAGAATGGTATCCCGCTCATCGTCGACAACACCTTCGCGACACCGTACCTGTGCCGGCCGATCGAGTGGGGAGCCGACATCGTGGTGCACTCGGCGACCAAGTGGATCGGCGGGCACGGCGTGGCTATCGGTGGCGTGGTCGTGGATTCCGGGCGCTTCGACTGGGGGAACGGCAAGTTCCCGCGCTTGGTCGACCCGGATCCGGGCTACCACGGCATCTCTTATTGGAAGGACTTCGGGAGCCTCGCCTACGTGACGAAGCTCCGGGCGCACATGATGCGCGACGTCGGTGCCTGCATGAGTCCGTTCAATGCGTTCCTCTTGCTCTTGGGGCTCGAGACACTGCACGTGCGGATGGACCGGCACTGCGCCAACGCATTGGAGATCGCTCGCTGGCTGGCGGAGCACCCGGCGGTCGCGTGGGTGGCGTATCCCGGGTTGCCTGACCACCCGTCGCACCACCTGGCACGCAAGTACTTGCGTGAAGGCCGCTACGGCGCGGTGGTCGTCTTCGGCGTCAAGGGGGGCATGGAGGCGGGGATCAAGGTCATCGACTCGGTAGCCTTGTGGTCGCACCTGGCCAATGTCGGCGACGCCAAGTCGCTCATCATCCATCCGGCGAGCACGACGCACCGGCAGCTCACGCCGGAGCAACGGGTCGCCGCTGGTGTCGGTGACGACCTGATTCGACTCGCGGTCGGTATCGAGCACGTGGAAGACCTCAAGGCTGACCTCGACCGCGCCCTGCGGCTCGCGACCGGCCTGGCGCCGGCGGGTGATGGACGGACGCGAGACGAGGCTGCGCGGGTCGTGGTGAACGACGAACAGGTGATCCGCTCGGTGTGCACCCGCGCGTTCGTCGAGGAGGATGGGAGTCGTCGTCCGCTGGTGCTGGCGATCGTGGGGCTCTCCAGCGATCCGGCGCGGCCGAGCTATCGAGTCGCGCAAAAGCTGAAGCGGCTCGGATACCGGATCATCCCCGTCAATCCGTTGGTCCAGGAGGTGCTGGACGAGCGGGCGTATCCGAGCCTGAGCGCGTTGCCCGTGCGGGCGGACGTCGTCGTGGTCTTCCGCGCGAGCGAGCATGCACCGGCGATCGCACGCGAGGCGGTCGCGCACGGGGCGCGCGTCCTGTGGCTGCAGGAAGGTGTCGTGAGCCCGGAGGCAGCACGGATCGCGACCGAGGGCGGCCTGGCTGTCGTCATGAACCGTTGCATCTACAAGGAAGCGCAGCGCTGGCGCGGGCACGCCAAGACGTTCCGACCCGATGACGTGGATCGGGAGCTGGTCGGTGCCGGAGCGGATGGCCACTCCGGTGAGCCGGCTGACGACTGATCGGGACGGTGGCCTGGCGCCGGGAGGAGGTTGTCTATGACAGCGACCGAGCTCGGGACCTATCGCTACATCCTGACCGAGGTGCGGGACGGCATCGCAGTCGTCACGATGAACCGTCCGGAGAAGCGAAACGCGCTGTCGGTCGCCCATATGCAGGAGCTGACCGATGCCTTCCGGCGCATCGGCGAGGACCGCGAGATCGCGGTGGCGATCCTGCGTGGTGCCGGTCCGGTGTTCTGTGCCGGTCATGACCTGAACGAGCTCGCCGGCTGCGATGCAGCGACGGCGCGGCAGATTTTCCAGGTCTGTACGACTCTCATGCAGACGATCCGCAGCCTTCCGCAGCCGGTGATCGCGCAGGTGCAGGGTGTGGCCACCGCGGCCGGCTTCCAACTCGCCGCGACGTGCGACTTGATCGTCGCTGCAGCAGGGACGCGCTTCCAGACCCCTGGGGTGAAGATCGGGTTGTTCTGCTCGACGCCGATGGTCGCCGTAAGCCGCGTCTTGCCGCCGAAGAAGACTTTCGAGCTCTTGGTGACTGGTGAGCCCATGACGGCAGAGGAGGCCGCGCAGCTGGGAATGGTCAATCGGGTGGTACCGCCCGAGGAACTCGAGGCGGCAACTTGGGAGCTTGCCCGGAAGATCGCTGCGGCGAGCCGATACGTCATCGGTCTCGGCAAGCAGGCCTTCTACCGCCAGCTGGAGCTGCCGGAGCACCTCGCCTACGCCTACGCCATGGAGGTGATGGCGCTGAACGCATTGGCCGAGGACGCACGCGAGGGTATCTGCGCGTTCCTGGAAAAGCGCCCGCCCGAGTGGCGCAACGCCTAAAGGTGTGTGCCGCGACGAGCAGGCCGGTGGAGTCACCACACTGACTCTGCCGGCCTGTGCGCCCGTGAACGCCTCGAAAGCTGTACCTCTCTTTCCGTTGCTCTGCCTGGTGAGTCATCCCCCCTCCGGATGGACGGTCCCTGCTGAAACGGGAACCTGTGAAGCTGCGATTCATCCGGCCGGTCCGGCACCAGGAGCGTCCCTCGGACAGGGTGGTGCTGGAACTGGGCTGAGGGGGTTGACGCAGCCTGACCAGAGAGGTACACTGGTCGCGTACGTACTCGTGTACATTCACATCCAGCGACGGAGGCGGGCTTTGGGACGAATGGCCTAGGGCGTGTCGTAGCCCGTCTGCCGAGAATCATGCATAGATCGCCGAGCCCTGCCGGAAGAACGAGGAACGGGCGATGGTGTTCCAGGAGTACCTGCTCAAGCAGTGGCCGATTACGATTTTCCGAGATCCCTGCAGTGTCGACGAGCAGCCCCGCTGGGTCGCGGTAGCTTGTGAGCCGTCGCAGTTGCCGGCGGAGGCGGCGAACTCGTGCCTCGTCCTGCAGTACTGGCGGCGGCAGCTCCGTTGCCCACCGCTCGCGCACGGTGAGACACCGGATACTGCGCTGGCGAATCTCCTGGCGACGTTGAGCGCTGCGGGGGAAGGGTAACCGAAAGGGGTGGAGCCATGGGTGAGTACCGCGAAGCACTGACGATCGTCTTGAACGCTGTGCGCTCCGCCGGACTCCCGCTGACCGGGTGGTGCCTCGAGCGCGATCGCGTCCACTTCTTGCTGCCGGGGGGTACGACCGTGACCCTCTCTCTCGAACGATTGCTGGTCGGTTCTCCGAGCACTGTTGTGGCTGAACTCCTCAATGCGGTCGGGTGGCGGACGACGCCGGTGACGGTGCGGCCGATGGAGGAGATCGTCGAACTGGCGCCACAGCAGTTGGCCCGCTTGCGCTTCCTGCACTGGTTGGTGAGCACGGGGCGGCTCGCCGGTGACACCGAGCGTCCGCGGCCAGAATACGCGAGGGCCTCTTGAAGTGGGATCGCCCTGCCGACCTCGTTCCGGTATCCTTCGCCCGAACGGAGGACGGGATCGAGGTGGAGAGCGGGCAACAGGCTTCGTGGTTCCCGTTCGCGTTGGATCCGGCAACCGAGGCGTGGCGCCGGGCGGTGCTGCGGGCTGTGATGGTGGCGGCGCAGGAGCGCCCCCGTCGGACGCTCCCTGTCCCGAAGCGGATCGAAGCGTTTCGCAGCCTGCCACTCCTCCGGCGCTGGACGGTGCTGATCGGTGGGCCGACCTCGCTCGAGGGGATCGCCCGCGCACGAGCGACACTGGTGCGTATACCCGAAGTCGTCGCCTGCCGTCTCGAGGACGTGAGTAGTCGAACGCTGCGCGTGGCGCTCATGACGGTCGAGCTCGAACGGGACGATGTCCAGTGGCTCGTCCAGCAGGGCCTGGAGCGGAGCGGCTGCCTGCTTCCCGTCGAGGTGCGGGATCGAGAAAGCTCGGGCGACGATGCCGATCTACGGTGATCTGAGTGACCTTCCGCTGCATCTCCTCCTGCAGGCATTGATGCGGGCAGGGAAGACCGGGCGCTTGACGCTGCGCACGCGGCTGGAAGAGATCAGCCTGCTTCTGGACCGCGGGCGGGTCGCGGCTGTCTCGAGCGACGATGTGCAGCTGCGGCTGGGCCAGATCCTGCTCCAAAACGGCGACGTTTCCGAGGAACAACTCGAACAAGCCTTGGCGTTGCAGGCGGTCAGCCCGGCTCGGCGACGTCTCGGCGATCTGTTGGTGGAACTCGGCTTCGTCACCCACCAGCAGATCAAGCGTGCCTTGGCGAGTCAATTCGAAGAGGTCCTGGTGCGGGTGCTCTCGGCGCCGGAAGCCTCGTTCGCCTTCATTCCTGAGCCGACAGCGTTCGCAGGGGACGAAACGACGTTGGACGACGCTCCGGCGACCAAGCTGATCCTGAACGCTATCCGACGCGCCGACGAGCTCGCGGCGCCGATCGAGCTCGCGACGGTGGTTCCGGACGCGCGCGTGCTCGACGAGCTGGCACCCGATGAGCGCGAGGTCCTGTTGGCTCTCCTCGAGGGGAATCGGACCGTGCACCGGCTGGTGCAGGCCACAGGTCTCGCGCCTGAGGTCGTACGGAGGATCGTCGAGCGTCTGCGCGCGGTAGGACTGGTGCGCTGATTGCGGGAGCAGCCTTCCGCTGAGGTGGAAACGAGCGCCGACCCCTCCTGTCCGGCTGTCGTGGTGGTATCCGACGCTCCCGCCGATGGCTCGCGGGCCGCGCTGTGCCTGGAGCGAACGCTGGAGGTGTGGTCGCCTCACGATGTGAGGAGGACGACTCCAGCGACGTGCGCGCCGACCAGCTCCAATCGTTCCTTCGCTTCCTGCGCTGCCGAGCGCGACGTGACGCCGCTCCGGACGACCAGCAGCACGGTGTCGACGAGCGGGCCGAGCGCGAGCGCTTCCCCCATAGCTGGGAGCGGTGCCGTGTGGATGACCGTTCGATCGGCTCCCTCGACGAGTTGGCGAAGTCGCTCTCGTGCGGCGGGACGTTCGAAGAGATCGACCGGGTTGGTCCGGGAGGGAAGCCGACCGGCTGGGAGCACGAACAGACTGCTGACCGACGCGGGTGCGGGCGTCGGCGTCGCCGGTTCCGCCGCGTCGAGCCAGTCGACGAGCGTGGTCGTTTCACCCCCTGCGACCAAAGCATCGAGGAGGGGAGAGCGCACGTTCGCCTCGACGAGCGTCACTCGCTCGCCAGCGAGAGCGAATGCGGCGGCGAGGTTCGCGGCGACATGTGCGGAGTCGCCGGCGTCGCGGCCGATGCCGCAGACGAGCACGGAGCGCGGGCTGCGGCCGCCGGAGCGCTGCTGCGCGATCTGCGACCGGAGAGCCCGGAACGCTTCGGCTGCTCGCGAAAGAGGCTCGTCGACGACGATCAACTTCGTCATGGTTCCCTCCGCATCTGTGGCTCGACGGCGCGGGAACAGGATCGTGCTGAGTACGGGAAGTCCGAGCGCGCGTCCGATGTCGCGGCCCGTGCGCAAAACGTCCTCGAAGTACTCGACAGCGAACGTGACGAGGAGACCGAAGGCGAAGCCGAGGACGAGACCGGCGGCAGTGTTCAGTCTGGTGCGCGGCCCGATCGGTGTGCTGGGTGGAGATGGGGTATCGAGCTTGATGACGGTCACCGTCCCTTGGATGCGCTGACCGAGCGGGTCACGGAACTGCTGGAGGATCCGTTGATTTTCAGCGATCGCTTGGGCGACGAAGGCGTCGGCGAGCGCGTTGGCGACACGCGCGGCGCGCTCGGGATCGGTATCGGTGACGACGAGCTGGACGATATTGCTGTCCTGGTTCCGCCCGAGCTGGAGCGTTCCGAGGACGCGGCCGGGATCGTCGTCCACTCCAGCGCGCTGGAGCGCGCTGGCCACGAAGTCGGCGTTCCGTATGAGGTCTTGGTAGGAGGCGAGACGGTTCTTCGCATACAGGTCGAGCCAGTAGTCCGGCGGTTCGGCGATGGCCATGAGGCGGACGCTGACCTGGTAGGTCGGCGGCTGGAGACTGCTGTACACGTAGGCTGCCACCGCCGTGAGCGCAGCCGCGATCGAGACGATCCACCACCGACGGAAGACGATGGCCAAGTATTCCTCAGGACGCACGACGCCTCCTCTCGGACGGTGTCGGAACGACGGCGAGGACGGGCGTACGGAGCACGCGTCGAACGTCCTCGGGAGAATGGAGGGCGTCGGCGAAGTAATCAGCGAGGAAGGCGAGGAAGATCCCGACGGCCAGCGCGATGACGAACTGGATCGTCCAGATGAGGCGAGTCCGCATCGTATCCGGAACGGCTCCGTTAGGGGCGTCGATCACCTGGACGATCGCCTGACGCTGCGGATCGTTGAACCCGAAGTACTCAGTCCCGCGTTCGCGCAGCGCAGCGACGGCAGCACTGGCGATGGCCACGGCGCGCTGGTGGTCCGACGCGGTGATGGAGAGGAGAACTGCCCGGTTTCGCCGCGTGACGCTCAGGGCAGCCTGGACTTCGCCGGGGTGGACTGGAGCGCCGAGCAACTCGCTGGCTCGTTCAGCAACGTCGCTGGCGAACACGTTACCACGCACGACCTCCGTGAAATCGTCGACAGTGTATTCGTTCGTCAGGTAGAGATAGTACTCGTCGTAGCGATAGACGTCCGATGGTGCTTCCTGGGGAAGCCGAGTGACGAGTACCGTCGCGCTCGCCGTCCACTGGGGCTGATAGCGCAGCGCTTGCACGAGGATCGACACGAGTGCGACTGCAGGGACCAAAGCCACGAGCCAACGTCGTCGCCAGAGGACAGCGAGATAGGCTCTCAGTTCCACGGGGCGACGACCTCCCTTCGCTGGTGGACAGGAGCCGGTGACTCGAGAGCCGATCGTACCAATGCTGCGAACTCAGCCTTGAAGCGCTCAGGGCGAAAGCGCTCGGCGTGTCGGCGGATCGTCGAGGGGTCGAAGGAAAGTCGCTCGAAGCGACGGAGGGCGGCGATGAGCGCGTCGACGGTCTGCTCGTGAAAGAGGATGCCGGTCACGCCGTCGATCACCGTTTCCCGCGCGCCACCGCGGCCGAACGCGATGGCTGGGCGACCGGCTGCTTGAACCTCGACTTGGGCGATACCGAAGTCATCTTCGGCAGGAAAGATCGCGGCGCGGCAGCGCGCGTAGAGTGCGAACTTCTCCTCGTCTGGAATCGAACCGAGAAATTGCACGGTCGGGCCGGCCAGTCGTTCCAGCGCCTGGCGAGCGCGCCCGTCACCGACGATCTTGAGGGGAAGCTGCAGCCGATTGCACGCTTCGATGACGAGGTCGAGTCGTTTGTAATGGACCAGGCGTGAAACGACGAGGAAATAGTCCTCGACCTGATCCGGAGGAACCGGCTGTACCCGATCGATCGTGACCGGTGGATGGATGACGATAGCCTGGCGTCCCCAGTAGCGTCGAATCCGTTCGGCGACTGTCTGCGAGTTGGCGACGATGAAGTGGATACGCTGCGCGGTGGTGCGGTCCCAGCGGCGCAACCACGCCATGAAGGGGGCGAGGAGAACGCGCGCGAGACGAGGCACGTCTTCGCGCTCCGCGTACGTGGCGAAGTCCCAGGCGAAGCGCATCGGGCTGTGGCAGTAGCAGATGTGGAGCGTCTGCGGCCCGATCCCCACGCTCTTGGCGAAGGCACTGGAGGAGCTGACGACGAGGTCGACATCGTCGAGGTGGAGTCGGGAAAAGGCGACAGGGTAGAACGGCAGGTAGAGCTGATGTCTGCGGTGGACACCGGGAAGTCGTTGGAGCCAGGTGGTGCGGATATCCCAGGAGCGATAGAAGCTGGGGAGTCGCTCGGCTGCGTACATCGAGGTGTACACCGGGGCTTCCGGAAACAGCTCGTGGAGCGCCTCGAGCACGCGCTCGGCCCCGCCGTACTGGTTGAGGTAATCGTGCACCAGTGCGACACGCACCCCGGATCTCTCCTCCCGATCCCGGGTGATGATAGCCGATCGGAGGGCCGGCGGGGCAGCGATCTAGAGGTCCGCGGGAGGACGTCCACTCAGGGCAGGCGGCGCTTCTCCACCGACCCAGCGGCCGAACCGTACAACGAGGGCGCCGACTTTGACGCGCCACATGGGGACGGAAGTCGGCAGCAGCGCTGCCCGCCGGTAGGCAGCGGCGGCGCGCAGCGCATCGTGACGCCGCAGGTCGGCGAGCTGCTCGGCAGTCCAGTGGTCCATGGTGAAGTCCCTTCGCCTGCTGCGTCGAGGCAGTCAGGCAGTGCGCAGCACGTTCCTTGAGGATACCAGATGCACTGCTGCCGCAGTGGGAACGTGCGTCGTGCTGGTGTCTTGCCGCTCTGGGCCAGGTCACGCGCGACCGCTACAGCGGCTCTCGGTCGCGGAAGACGTATCGCATGATGGGGCGCTGCGGCTGCGGACGGGCTACTTCGACGAAACCGAGGTCACGAAGCAGGCGTACGGTACCGCGATAGAGCTGACTGGGTGGCAGCGGTCCTTCGTGGTCGATCGGATATGCCTCGACGGCTGGAGCTCCCGCCGCCCGGGCGTAGGCGAGTGCTCCCTGAACGAGCGGGCGGAGCAAGCCGCGCCCTCGGAAGGGGCGAGCGATGAAGAGACAGGTGAGCGACCACACGGGTGCGTCGTCGATCGGAGCAGCCGCGCGCGAGCGTGCCAGCCGCTGAAAGCTGGCGCGCGGCGCTATCGCGCACCAGGCGACCGGTTCACCGTCGAGGAAGCCGAGGACGCCCGGCGGTGGGCCGGCGAGGACTCGTCGACGCAGGAGTTCTTTCCGTTCCTCGGGGCGCAAGGCGTGAAACGCGCGGCCGGTGAGCCAGTTCCACGTGCACCAGCAGTGGCTAAACGCTCCGTTGGGGCCGAAGAGACGCTCGACATCCGGCCAGCGGTCCGGCGTGGCGGGTGTGACGAGCAGTGTCATGGCGAGGTGTCCTCTTCAGTAGGCACCGCGGCCGGTCAGGACGACCGGGACGGTGCGCAGCATCACTTTGAGGTCGAGCCACGGCGACCAGTTCTCGACGTAGTAGAGGTCCAACCGGACCATCTCGTCGAACGTCAGGTCACTGCGCCCGTTCACTTGCCAGAGCCCAGTGAGTCCAGGAGTCACGAGCAAGCGCTGGAGGTGCCAGTCCTGGTAGGCAGCCACCTCCTCGGGCACCGGTGGCCGGGGACCGACGACGCTCATCTCGCCTTTGAGGACGTTCCAGAACTGCGGCAGCTCGTCGAGGCTCGTCCGGCGGAGGAACCGACCGACGCGCGTCACGCGCGGATCGTCGCGGAGTTTGAACAGGAGCGGGCTTCGACCGGTCGCACGCAGGAGCGCCTGTTGCTGCTTGTCGGCCCCGTCGACCATCGAGCGGAACTTGTAGAGGACGAACGGTTTGCCACCTTTCCCGATGCGTACCTGCCGGAAGAGGATCGGACCGGGGGAGTCGAGCTTGATGGCGAGGGCGATCAGGAGCATGAGCGGGGCGGCGAGGACGAGGACCGTCGCGGCGATGACGATGTCCATCGTCCGCTTGATCCACCAGTTCCAACCTTGCAGGCGGCTCTCCTTGATGCCGATGAGCGGTAGACCGGCGACTTCGCTGATCTGTACGCGGTCGAGTGCCAGTTCGAAGAGGTCCGGGACGAGCGAAAAGGCGATATCGAGTTCCCGGCATTGTTCGACGATCTCGAGCACCCGGTCGTGGTGCGTCGGAGGCAGCGCGACGATGACCTCGTCCACCTGGACCTTCTGGAAGAGGTCGACAGCCTGGTCGAGCGTTCCGAGATGCGGCGGCTGGACGACTCCTCGTTCGGTGGCGAGGACTAGCGGTTCAGCGGGTGGCTCGACGTCGACGTACCCCAGGACGCGATACCCCAGCTGGGGATGGTTGTAGAGGTACTGCATGATGCGGCAGGCGGCAGGGCCGGAGCCGATGATGACGACGCGGTCGACCAGGCGTTCGCGCGACCAGAGCCACGCGCGGATCCACCGGCCGATGAGGCGTTGCGTGACCAGGAAGAGGATCGCCAGGATCCACGCGTAGATGAAGATCAAGCGCGAGGGCGTAAAGCGCGACAGGAAACTGTACAGGATGACGATCGCCATACCGGTCGTGACACCGCTGGCGATGATCGACGCCTCGTCGAGAAAGCTCGTCCAGCGTGGCAGGCGGTAGAGGCCGCGGACGCCGAGAATGAGCAGCGTGACGAACACGAAGAGGACTGCGCGAGCGAGGAACGCTTGAAACGGTTGGACGAAGAAAGCGGGGACGTCGCCACCGAATTCCCATCGGTAGCGGAGGAGGTAGGCGAGCCAAAAGGCCAGAGCGAGGAGCACTCCGTCGACGGTGATTTGGGCGAGCCGGGGTACCCAGCTGCGGCGCCAGGTGCGACGCCGCCGCGGTGTCATCGCTCCGTTCGGTCGAGTGGCCAACCCCGCTTCCCTTTCGCCGTGCGTTGCCGTTGCGTCAGCCTTCATCGTGTCCCCCTGGCAACGCGCCGTGCCGCGGCTAGTATACGACGTGCGACCGTCACTGGTCCGTTCGCCCGTGCGCCGTCGCAGCGGATGGCCGAGGCAACTGCAGCGTATCGTGCTGGGGTTGGACCGTGCTCCGGGCGCGGTAACAGCCGTGCGAGCGCGATGCTAGGATTCTCGGCGAGCGTGACGGTGGACTGCGAGGGCGAGTGCATGGAGAGACTGTGGGCTCCCTGGCGACTGCGGTACGTCGAAGGTTCGGTCCGCCATCGCGGATGTATCTTCTGCGAGAAGCCAGCAGCCGGCGACGATGTCGGTGAACTGATCCTGCTGCGTGGGCGGCGCGCCTATCTCATCATGAACCTGTTCCCCTACAACACGGGCCACACGATGGCGGTCCCATTTCAGCATGCGGCAGACCTGGCCGAACTGGACCGGGAGACGACAGCAGAGCTGTTCGAGCTCGTGACCTGGCTCACGGTCGCACAGCGGCGCGTCCTGCGGTGCGAGGGGTTCAACATCGGCCTGAACCTTGGTGCTGTCGCTGGAGCGGGGATCAGTGACCACCTGCACGTGCACGTTGTACCGCGCTGGCAAGGCGATGCCAATTTCATGCCGATTCTCGCGAATACGATGGTCATGCCGGAACTGATTCCGGTGACCTATGCCAAGCTCAGAGCCGAGCTCGAGGTGTCGCAGTTCGGCCGTGAGCAGGACGACAGCGTGCCGCAGGCCGGCGCGATCGTCTGGGTGCCGAGTGCCGGGAAGGTCGCTGTGCGGCGCGCCCGCGACGGTTCGCTCGTGTTGCCGAAGGGCCACATCGAGCCGGGGGAAGCGGCGTATCGTGCCGCCTTGCGCGAGGTCGCCGAAGAGATGGGGTTATCCGGCGAGGTCATCGGATGGGGTGGCGTCCTGACGTTCGTCGCTGAGAATCGACGCCGGCGGGTCGTTTACCTCGTGGTGCAGGCCGAACCCGGCCCCGAGTTCGCTCGCCACGTGGGGAAGGATACCTTGCTCTTCGACCCGAGCGAGGCGATCGCGGCGTTGACCCATCCGGAGGCACGACACCTCACAGCGGAGGCCCTCCAGCGTATCGGTATCCCGGCGGTGACGCCGTCATGAGCCGACGAGCCGCGTTGCTCATCGGTGTGCTCTGGTCGGTGCTTTTGACCAGCATCGTCCCGGCTCGCTCGGTCGCTCAGCCCCCAGCACTCTGCCTGGCGGCTGGTGATTCGCTGGCCGCTGGCGTCGGCAGCACGTTGCCGCGCGAACGGAGCGCAGCGGCGTTGCTCTGCCGCTGGTCGGAAGCGTTCTTCGGCACCCGTGCACAGCTCGTCTCCCTCGCGCGACCGGGTGAACGAGCGAGTACCTACCGTGCCAGTGGCCAGATCGACGCACTGAAGGAGGAGGTGGAGCGTGCTGCTCGAAGTGGTCAGCCTGTCCGCTTCGTGCTGCTCAGCTTGGGCGGTAACGATCTGCTCGCGCTGCAGGATGTAGACGACGCGGAGCGTGACCGGCGCTTGACTGCTTTTGCCGTAGACGTGCGTGCTGCCTTCCGGGCGACGCGCGAGGCGATCGGCCCCGAGGTGCCACTGCTCGTCTTGACGGTCTACGATCCGACCGAGGGAGACCCTGCCGTAGAGCGGAGCGACAGCTGGTGGATCGCCCGCTTCAACGAGGAGATCACGAGGGCTGCAGAGGAGGTCGGCGGCTCGGTGGTGGACCTGGCTCCTGTCTTCCGTGGGCACACGCGAGACTGGACCTGGTGGCCGGTCGACATCCACCCGACCAACGCGGGATACGAAGCGATCGCCCGAGCGGCCTGGCGGGTGCTCGGGTGGGACCGCGACGCTCCGCAGGTGGCGATCGAGCGACCGCGCGATGGAAGTCGAGTAGCGCGGCGGTACCAGACCGTGCGTGCCGTCGTCGTCGACCCGGGTGGTGTCGAAGAGGTGACGTTGTGGGTCGACGGCCGCCAAATCGGTACGCTCGACCCATTGCCGGACGGAGAGCGGTGGATCACACTGTGGGAGACACCGTGGCCGAGTGCTGGTCCGCCCGTGACCCTCGAGGTGCGGGCCCGCGACCGGGCGGGGAACGAAGGTGTCGCGACGGTTCGACTCCTACGGACCGAGTGAAACTGGGCGTGAGCCTCCTGCTGATGACCGGCCGTTCGATCTGGAGGGGTGGTTGGGAGCGTTTACGCTCTCGGACCTCCTCCAGATGCTCTCCTTCACGCGCAAGACGGGGACGCTCACTCTCATCCAAGGGTGGAATACTCGCTCGATCACCTTCGAGCGCGGCCGCATCACCTATGTGGCGGCCGGTTCGCGTCTCCCCACGTTGTGCGAACTACTCGTGCGGTCGGGTGCGATATCGGCCGAGGAACTGGAAGCACTGAGCGTCGAAGAGACCGACGAGGAACGGTTGCTGGCCCGGCTGGTCGCTGAGCGGCGTATCCTCCCGGAGGACATCGAACGCTCGCGTGAACAGCAACTGGAAGTCGCCGTCTATACGCTGTTCCTCTGGCGGAACTGCCGTTTCACCTTTCGTGTCGGAGAATGCCGCTACGAAGACGGCATTCCGATCAGTGTGGACAGCATGCAGCTGATCCTCGAGGGGACACGTCGGGTGGACGAATGGATCCAGTTCAGCCCGGTAATCCCCTCCGTCTCGATGATCTTCCGCAAACGGACAACGAGGCAGGACGTGCCCGTAGAGCTGGCGCAGATCTATGAACTCGTCGACGGTCGACGCGATGTCGCGACGATCGCTCGTGAAGCGGGGTGGACGCAGTTCGAAACGGCGCGAGCGCTCTACCGGTTGCATCAACACGGGCTGGTGGAGGCCGTTCCACCGAACCGGGCAAAGATCATCGAACTCTTCACGCTGGCGGTCGAGTCGATCTATCTCAAGCTCGTCCTCTACGACCATCCGCGTATCGCGCTCGAGTTCGAGCATCAGCTCAACCGGTTCGCGCGCCAGCATGGTCTGCGAGTGCGCATGGCGGCGGGGCGCGTGATCAAGACCGACTGGGACACGCGCCTCAGCTCGACCGAGCTCATCGACCTCTACAAACTGTTCATCGCGATCCAGAACAACAAGTTCCAGAAGCTGTTCCACCCGACGATCGCTCGGGGGCTGATGGAGGGGCTGTATCGGCATGCCGATCCCGAACTCCAGCAGATGCTGCGGATGTACGAGTTCTACGAGATCGAGGGACTGTTCCCCCGTCGGGCAGCGCGGAACCGCGCCCGCGCACCGTCCTCGGCCGACGGGTCGCTCTACGGTTGAGTGACCGGCCGACGCTGCGGCGACGGAGCATCTTCGGCAGCCAACAGTCGGGCTCACCTGGACACGAGACGCCACGGCGCTGCTGCAGCGCGCCGATCGGTCCTGCGCACGGTGGGCTGACCCTCCTGGCAGGGGCGACCATGTCGGTCGCCGGGCGCTCTCTGGTGCGCGGGCACGAACTGAGAAGGGTGGGACACTGGCCGATCCTCCCTGCTGTGTGCCGGAGAAGACTCCGGGAGCGCATCGCATCGAACGGCCGACCGCTGCCGGTGACGACCACTCTACCACGAGCAGCGCTGTGTCACAGGCAGCGGGCCCGGCGTGATGGTCAGGCGGTGCGCCCGGGATACTGAGCGAGCGCTTCCGCGAGGATCTGCGCAGCGCGCTCGAGCACCTCTTCCGGTTGGACCAGCGCGAGTCGCACCGCCCGACGGCCGTGCCCTGGTGTGGCGTAGAAGCCAGCCAACGGCGCGACCATGACCGTTTCGCCGTCCACGTGAAAGTCGGTGAGGAGCCAGGCGGCGAACTGTTCCGCATCGTGGACCGGGAGTTCAGCGACGAGGTAGAGGGCACCTGCCGGCGGGACGACGCGCACACCAGGAATGCGCGCCAGTGCGCTGAGTGCGACGTCTCGACGTCGCCGGTACGTGTCGACGACGTCTCGGACGTAGGCGTCCGGTGCGTCCAGCGCCGCAACCGCGGCCAGTTGCGCCTGGAGCGGTAACGAGAGGCGCAGCTCGGCCAGCTGGGCGACAGCAGCGATCACCTCGGGATTACGGCTGATGAGCGCCCCGATACGGAGGCCGCAGGCATTGAAGCGCTTGGAAACGCTGTCGATGACGATGGCGGAGTGCGCTGAACCGGGGATGTCGAGCGCGCTCGGAGCGCGTCCGCCGGTGAAGACAATCTCCCGATACGTCTCGTCGCTATAAAAGAGAAGACCGTGCTCCACAGCGAGCACGGCGAGCGCTTCGAAGTGCTGCCGGTCGTATACCACCCCGGTCGGATTGGACGGACTGCAGAGTAGGATGCCGCGTACGTCCGGAGCGAGTCGCTCCCGGACGGCTTCGAGCGGCACGGGACCGTACCCATCGGGGGCAGGTACAGGAATCAGCTCGACGCCGGCTGCCCTCAAGATCCCCTGGTACGGAGCGTAGAACGGTTCCGGGACGAGAATGCGGTCACCGGGATCGGTGGTGGCGAGAACGGCGAGCCATAGTGCCTCACTCGCACCGCCGGTCACGACGAGGTCGTCCGGACTGATGGAGATCCCGACGCGCTGGTAGTACCGCGCCCACGCTGCCAGGAGCTCGGGAATACCGCGCGAGGGGGTATAGGTCGGACGCTGGGAAGCTGCGGCAGCGAACGCCGCAGCGACACCGGGTGGGGGCGGCAGGTCGGGTTGGCCGATGTTGAGATGGATGACCCGGATACCACGAGCTTTGGCTGCTTCGGCAGCCGGGACGAGTCCGCGGATCGGTGACGATGGAATCGTGCGGGCCCGCAGCGAGATCGTCGGCGCGGTACGTCTTTCGACCATCGTGCCTCCCCCACCCAACGAGCGTCGACAGCCAAAGAGTGTAGCACCAGAGTGGCTGCAGATGGCCAGCGTCAGTGTAGTCGTGAAGCATGTGCGGTCGCCGACGCGAGGCCGTGTTACGCTTGAAACGAAGGTACGAGGTGTGCCGTGACGTTCTCCGAGGCGGTCTCCACTGATACGTCCGTCATTCGACGCGATCTGCGCAGCCCAGGAGCCATTCTCCTCCTGTCCTGCTACGAGCTAGGTCACCAGCCGTTGAACCTGGCACTCCCACTGGCCTACCTGCGTCAGGCTGGATACCAGCCACTGGCGGTGGACACCGCTGTGCAGGAGCTCTCGGTGGAGACGATCCGGCAGGCACAGCTGGTCGCCATATCGGTGCCGATGCACACGGCGCTCCGGCTGGGGGTCGCGCTCGCACAGCGGATCCGTGCAGTCAATCCTGACGTGCACCTGTGCTTTTACGGACTCTACGCGTGGTTGAACCGTACGTACCTGCTGCGCGACCTCGCCGATAGCGTCATCGGAGGCGAGACGGAACTCCCGCTCCTCGGGCTGGTGCAGGCGCTCGAACGCGGGGGACCCGTGGCGGTACCGGGTGTGGTGACGCGCCAGCAGGATACCGGGCCGGCGCTGGTGCGGGTGGGTTTCCCCGTCCCTGCGCGGGAGACGCTCCCCTCGCCGCGCCACTACGCACACTTGCAGATCGACGGTCGCGTCGTCCCGGCAGGGTATACGGAGACGACGCGTGGCTGTCACCACACCTGCCGGCACTGTCCGGTGGTACCAGTCTACCGGGGGCGGTTTTTCGCCATTCCGCGTCAGGTCGTCTTAGCGGACATCCGGCAACAGGTAGCGCAAGGTGTGCGCCACATCACCTTCGGCGATCCCGATTTCCTCAACGGACCGACGCACAGTTTGCGGATCTGCCGCGCCTTGCACGAGGAGTTTCCCGATGTGACCTTCGACTTCACGGCGCGGATCGAGCACCTCCTTCTCCACCGCGACCTGCTGCCGGAGTTCCGGCGGCTGGGGTGCGTCTTCATCGTGACAGCCATCGAGCTGTTGAGCGAGCGCGCCTTGCAGGCGCTGCGCAAGGGACATTCGCGCGAGGACGTCGTGGAAGCCCTGCGGCTCTGTGACGAGGTAGGGATCGCGCTCCGTCCCTCGTTACTGCCGTTCACCCCTTGGACGACCCTCGAGGACTATCTCGACCTGCTCGCCTTCATCGAGGAGGAAGAGTTGATCGAGCACGTCGACCCGGTTCACCTCTCGATCCGCCTACTCATTCCCCCCGGCTCCGCCCTGTTGGAGGAGCCGGAGATTCGACCGTTCCTGGGAGCGCTCGACGAGGCCAACTTCAGCTACCAGTGGCGGCATCCCGATCCGCGCATGGACGACTTGCAGCGCGACGTTGCAGGGCTGGTGGAGCGGGCAACGCGTGAGCATTGGGATCCGTACCGCACCTTTGCAGCGGTGCGGGATCTCGCCTATCAGGTCGGCGGCAAGTCTCCGCCCCCCGTGCCGCCGCGACGCCGCGGCAAGCGGCCGGCCCCGCCTCGTCTGACCGAATCGTGGTTTTGCTGAGCGGAGCCTCTCGAGGACCCGTCGGGTCCCGTGGTTCGGTGACGATCAGTTCAGGGTCAGGGGTCCGAGTGACGACGGCGCGTTCTCGAAGCGGGTGTTTGCCGAGGACGGGCGTCTATCCTTCGGGGCGCTGTGGGGTTCAGGTTCTGCTCCGATGACAGGGAAGTGCTCCCGACCACATGCTGCGTCGCTCCTGGCGGATGACAGGAAGGAGCGGTATGACCGCGGCCAGGGCTGCGGTTGCCAGGAGGAAGAAGAGGCTCGGACCGGTGACGAGTCCGGGAACGAGACCACCGAGGATGCCGCCGATCGAGCCGACGCCATTGACGATGCCGACGGTGACCGCAGCCCGCTCGCGTCCACTCTCGGCAGCCGCGACGCCGACGACGAGTGACTCGGCGGCGTAGAGTGTCGCGCCGATCGCGAGCAGATCGAGCGCGAGGAGCCACCACTGGCCCGTGGCGGCAGCGAGGGGGAAGAGCGTGAGCGTGAGGCTGCAGCCGAGGAGCGCGACCACCGTGGGGAGAGCGCGGCGTGCCGCGAAGAGTCGATCCGAGAGCAGCCCGGCCAGGAGCGGACCAGCGAAGCCGGCCAACCCCAGCAGCCCGGCGAGCGTCGTCGCCCCACTGCGGCTCAACCCGGGTAGGGCGTCGCGCACCAGGACCGGCGTCCAGAACACCGTGGCGTAGATGATGGGCTTGAGCAGAAAGTCAGCGCTGCTGAGGAACCAGACGGTAGGGTCAGTGAGGACCGAGCGCCACGTGGGGGCTGTGCGCGGGTTGCTACCGGATCGCTCACGCGTTCCCGAAATGCCGAGCCAACTCGCATAGGTTCCGGCGACGATGAGAGCGATGAGACCACTCGTGAGCGGTGCAGCCCGCCAGGAGTCGACCACGGCGTAGGCGATCCACCCGAGCAGTACCGGAGCCGCGAGGGCACCGAAGGCGTAGCTCGTGCTCAGGACGCCGAACGCGGTACCGCGCCGGGCGGCCGGGGTGTGCTGGGCGACGTCGCTACAGACGGCGGACCAACCGGTCGACTGTGCTGCTCCTTGCACGAGTAACGCGACCAGGAGCAGCCAGGGGTGGGTTGCCGCGGCGAAGCCCAGTGCAGCGACGGCAGCCAGGAGCAGGCCAGCGGTGACGAGCCGTCGTGGCCCGACGCGATCGGTGACCGCTCCGGCGACGAACTGGCCGAGCGCATAGACGGCGAGGAACGACGCGTCGGCGACTCCGAAGAAGGCGCGCGAGAGTGCGAGCGATGGATCGCTCAGGAGGCCGAGTTTACTGGCCGCGAAGGCCAGACGTGGAAAGTAGAAGGTCGCATAGGCGAGCCAGCTGGCTGCGAGCACGTGGGTCGGGTTCGCGTGGCGCCGCTGCTGGTGGTCTGGCGACATGGTCCGCGTTCCGTCCGTGTTCGTCAGAACTCCTCCGCCCTCGACCGTGTACCCTACGGCGGATCCGCCTCCAGCTCAAGTCCGGAGAGCGCGCACAACCGAAGGAGACGCGCTGGTCGGAGGAGGCTGCTTTGGCCTGCAGTGAGCCGGCTGGATGGCACGCGACAGCGACCGTCCGAGCGGCAGCGTACACTCGAGACAGACTGGCTCAGAGAGGAGCACACGCTGCGATGGCGGAGCGAGAACGACGACGCCGTGAGGACGACGAGACCATCCCCGAACGCTCGCTCGTCGTCAGAGAACCGTGGGCCTCGTACATCGTCCAGGGGCGGAAGACTTGGGAAATCCGGCGCTACCCGACGAGGATCCGCGGGCGGATCGGTATCGTGAGTCCGCGTGGACTCATCGGAGCGGTGCGCCTGGTGCGGGTGCTCGGGCCGTTCACGGTCGAAGAATTGCTCGAAGAGGTCGAAAAGCATTTGGCACCCGAGGAATTTCTACGGGCATACGCACAGGAACGGCCGCTTTGGGCATGGGAACTCGAGGAGGCGGAGGAATTCGCGGAGCCGTACGAGGTGGAACGGCCCGGTGGCCCGCGCATCTGGGTCGTCCGTCGGCAGGTGCGGGGCCGCGGTGACTAAATTGTCTCAGCTTGGACGATACCTCCGTACCCGACGACGAGCACGCGATCTGGTTCCAGTGCCCGAACGACCTCTGGCCGATGCGTCGCGATCACGGCGGTGATCCCGAGCCGTCTGAGCAGTGCAACGACTTTGCGGGCTACGCGGGCTGCGAGCGCGGGGTCGAGGTGGGCAGCGAACTCGTCGACGAGTACGAGATTGGGTCGTTCGGCGAGGAGGAGCGCGATGCGAGCCCGTTCGCGTTGACCGGTCGAGAGTTCACGGGCCGTCGCTCGCCAGAGTACGGCGTCGCTCAGCCCGACCGCGTTCAGGAGTTCCATCGCAGCAATGGGATCCCCGACCGTATCGACGATCCGCTGGAGCAAGGGCTCGCGACTCCATGCGGGCTCGATTTCCCCGGGCAAGAGTGCAGCTGGTTGGGTGTTCCCGGGAATTTCGATCGCTCCGCTGTCAGGCCGGTAGCGTGACCCGCGCTTGTCGGCTGCAGCCCCCCAGATGAGACGGAGCAGTGTCGTCTTCCCCGCTCCCGAGGCGCCGATGAGCACGATGACTTCACCGGGAGCGATGTCCAGGTCGAGCCGGCGGAGGACGACGTGCTCGACGACGCGGCGTTCGACACCGAACGCGCGCAGCACGCTGCGGAGTTCCGGAGGCAGGCGGTCGAGGTCGAGCACGCGCCGGTAGGCTTTCCGGACATGCCGGAAGCGGATCGGACCGGCCATCGGAGTCGGGGGCTGGAGCGTCGGTCGATACAACCGGCCGGCGTGCAGCCTGGCGACCGGATCGGTAGCGAGGAACCGCTCGATCAGTTCCGTCGCCTCGGGTACGAGACCGCGGAACAGTACGGGGCGGCCGGAGGCGGTATCCCACAAGTAGCGGAAGCCCGCACGTTCGAAAAATGGATTGTAACGGGCCATCATGGCGACAGTTTCGACGAGTGCCTTCGCGCGGCGCATTTCAGGGATGCGGCGCTCACCCACCCAGCGCAAGGCGGCATCGACCAGCGTGTGGCCGAGCCCTTCGCCACGGTAGTCTGGATGGACGACGACCCGAGCTACGCGAGCAGCTCGTGTGTCGCATTCTGCAAGCGCCCGCTGCTCGGCTTCGTTCCACAGCGTATCGGCGTCCAGCTCAGGGAACTGCTCGCGCAGGGCACGGAAGTACCGTTCGGGCCAATAGGTCGGTTCGAGCCAATCTGTGGGGAATACCTGCCGGCGGACGTGTCGGACCAACGATCCGTCCGGCAGGCGCCGGTGCATGATGGGGAGCGGTGGATCGATGCGAACGTATCCGACGATCGCTGGCTCGTACGGTTCGCGGTCGATGAGCTCAGCGACGAGGAAGCGACTGGCCCGCGACGAGCCGAGCAGGTCGCTGAAGCGCATCGGGCGATGGCAGTGCGGGCAGAGCGGGCGCGTATTCGCGTCGAGCGTGAAGTCGTCCTCGGGACAGGTCCAGCGAGCGACGTATTCGTGCCCGCTGGCATAGTGTGACTGCTCCAGCTCCACGATGGCGAGGAAGTCGCTTTCGCGTGCTGCTTCGCGTACACGTAGCCGGTAGGTCGCGAGGAGTGCGCCGCTCAGCGGCGACCGTCGTTCGAGGCTCAGTTCCAGGGACCAGAGCGGCCAGACTGCGACGGAACCTTCGTCGGTCTCTCGCCACAGTGCGTAGTCGTCGAAGCCGGGGGGATCGCTCGCCTCCCGCGCGTTTCGGAGCACGAGCGCCTCTCCCGGCAGGAACCATTGGGCGACTGTCCCGGTCATCGGCAAGGCGAGTTGCCGGGGGCCGACAGCGACCAAAAGGCGGCCGAACCAGCGGTACCGCCAGCGCTCGACCTGCGGTTCGAGGACTCGCGCGATCGCTGTCTGTTCCACCGCGCTCGCTCTGCCGGCGTCACCCGGCGTTCGGCAGTGTCGTGCCGGCTGTGCGTGCACGCCGACGAACCATCTCGGCGCGCACCCAGCGGTTCGTCGCCGTGCTTCGCATTCTATGGCCGTGCCAGGATGACGTCGAGCACGGCTGACTGGCCGTCGCGCACGTGCGCGAGCGCGCGCCGAAGCGCCGGGAGGACGTCTTCGGGCTCCTCGACGCGTTCGCCGTAGGCGTCGACGGACCGTGCCAGGAGATCGAAGCGCGGGGTCGGCGCGAGATCGATCCCGACGAATGCACCGGTCTGCACCGAATATCCGTCGGGATAGGCGGCGACGAGCGGGCGCTTGGTCGCGTTGTAACAGCCGTTGTTGAGGACGACGATGAGCACTGGTGCACCCGCCTGCTGGGCGATCCAGAGGCTAGCTTCAGGAACACCGAAGAGGAACGACCCATCGCCGATCAAGCCGACGACGGTTCGGTCGGGTGCCGCCAGCTTGGCACCGATCGCCGCACCGATGCCCCAGCCGAGACCCGAGCCCCCGCTCTGGAACCACGTTCCGTACGAGTCGGGCCGGATCTGGCAGAAGAGCGTGACTTGACTGGTGATCGCTTCGTCGATGAAGAGGAGATCGGGATTCTCGCGGCGCAACTCCTCGAGACAGTATCCGAGCCATTCGACGGTGATGGGCCGGAGCGTGGCAGTGGCTCGGGCACGCTCGCGCCATTCGGCGCGCCGAGCGCCGGACAGCGCAGCGAGCTGCTGCCGGCGTGCCTCGATCCGTCGCCGGTCCGTCTCCGTGAGGAGGTCGCGTGCCGCGGCGGCCAGCAGCGGGAGCGCCGCTCCGGTGTCGGCTCGGATGGGGAGATCGACAGGGAAGCTCCAGAGAGGGATGCGCTCCTTTACCGGATCGAGGTCGATTTGGATGACGGTGGCGCGCTCGGAGAGCGGTGTCCGGGTGGGGATGTAGGGGACGTCGTGATCGAGGACGAGGACGACGTCGGCTTCGTCCAGCCCCTCCTCCAGCCCGTAGTTATAGCCCAGGTGCAGCGGGTGATCGGCCGGGAAGTTGGCGCGTGTCCGCCACTCGACGACCGGCAGCGCGAGGAGATCAGCAAGCTCCAGTAGGCCGTCCCAGCCCGCGCGATGCCGTCCGCTCGCCGCGGTGAGGACGAGCGGGCGCTCCGCTCGGACCAGGAGCTCGGCAGCGCGCCGGAGCAGATCGGGATCACCGGCACCGAGCCGAGCCGGTGGGAAACGGCGCGGGTCTGGAAGCCGGACGTGCTCGACGCGCTCCATGATGACCTCGCGCGGAAGCGTCAAGTACACAGGGCCCGGTGGATCGCTTTCCGCGATCTGATAGGCACGCGCGACGACTTCGCCGACCTGGTCGGGGCGGCGCAACTCGTAGTCCCACTTCACATAGTTCCGGACGATTCCGTGCTGGTCGAGCTGCTCTTGCAGCCAGTGGATGTACGCATCGCGCGTGCCGCGCACCGTGGGATCGGTCGTATACGGAGCTCGACCAGCGCTCAGGAGCACAGCTGCGCGTCCACGCTGGGCATTGTGGACCATCGCCCCGAGGTTTTGCGTACCCACGTCGACGTGGACGAGGACCGCTTGTGGTCGACCGGATACGGCGTAGTAGCCGTGGGCGGCGGCCAAGGCCGGGACCTCGAAGGGGCAGAGGACGACCTCGACCGTGGGTTGGCCGAGCGCGCGTCGCTTGGCGACCGCTTCCTGAATCGGGAACGTATCCGTGCCGGGATTGAGGAAGAGGTACGAAACGCCGCAGGCCAGCAGCGCTTCGACGTACGCTTCGGCGACCTCGACGTCGGAGAGCTCGCGGGCACCGCTCGCCGGTACTGCGTCGACCCGTTCGGCCATGGATCGCCTCCTTCGCTCTGCCGTCTGGCGTCAGTGTACGTTTGGCGGCAATGCCTCGCCAGAGATAGGTTCGAGCATCCCGAACGGTGCCCGATCTTCTCGGTTCGTTGGCGGGATCCGGTCGGGGAGAGTGCTCGCTCACCCCGATTCGCAGCCGATACCGTCACGGTCGGAGTCGAACTGATGTGGATCCGGCGGAAAGACGCGGAAATGCCGGTACGGTATATCGCGGCAATCCAGGTCAGGTTGAGGTGGTGGTATGCAGACGTCAGGATAACTCGGATCGCAGTTGCGGTCTACGGGTTGTCGGGGCGTTGCCGGTGACAGCGTCGGTGTCGGGGCGTCGCAGGCTCCCCAGAGGCCGTGCTGGCGTGATCGGGCCTCGCGTTGCGCTGCCGCGAGTCGTTCGCTGTAGCGAGTATCCGGTGGGTAGTCGCGGGCGCGCGCCGCACCGAGCCGGACGAGTTCCTCGTTGACGAGGATCCAGGTGTAGTTCCGTTCGATCCAGATGTACCGGAGGAGTCTCCCGTACCGGTCCGTATCGCTCACGTCTCGCTCGAGGAGCACGACGGTACCTGGGGGCGTGAGTTCGGCGAGGAGCGCGGTGGCCTCGGCGAAGTAGCACTCGTCGGGTCGCCCGTCGCGGCCACGTTCCGGAGCATCGATGCCGATGAGGCGCACGACTGCCTGACCGCCGCGCGTGACCACCGTGAGGGTGTCGCCATCGATGACCGTTCGCACCGTCGCGCGTTCGCCCGCGACGGGCGGAGCGGTAGCCTGGGCGAGCGTCGGCGAGAGCGGCGGCGTGGCGCTGGCGGGCGGGCTGCCGGGCAGCGGTAGCGGAGCGCTCGGGGAGGCTGTCGGTTGTGTCGAGGGGGACGAGGGAGGAGCACTCTGGGCGCAGGCGAGGAGAGCGAGCAAAAGTAGCGCAGCCAGCACGCGCATTCCGTATCACTCCCAGCGCACGATCAACTGGTCGAGCGGTCGACGCGGACGTCGTTGGGGGTCGGCAGCAGCGTACCCGAGCGTGATGAGTGCCTGCGGTTCGAGTGCATCGGGGAGTTGGAGAACCTGCCGGACCACGTCCGGACAGAAGAGTGGAGCGCACATCCAACCGGTGTCCAATCCGAGGCGATAGGCCATGAGCAGGAGATTCTGGGCCGCAGCACCGAGGCTCTGGATCGCCATCGTCCGCTCGGCGGTTTGCCGTTCCGGATCGGGATAGCGGTCGAGCTCGCTGGGATCGAGGCAGAGGAGGATCAGTACCGGAGCTTCCACGAGGCGTCGTTGCGAGCCAGCCAGTCGCCGGGCGATCGTCGCCTCGTCCTGTCCGTCCATGGCGAGGTGACGTCGCCACGCTTCGGCCATGGCCTCGGCGAGTTGGCGTTTGCGCGTCTCCTGGGTCAGCACGACGAAGCGCCAGGGCTGCGTGCCGTGCGGCGATGGGGCCCAGGCCGCTGCTTCGAGGACGGCCACGACCAGTTCCGGCGCGACCGGATCCGGCCGGAGCCGCCGGACGGAGCGACGACCGCGGATCAGTTCGGGAAGGTCGAGCTGCCGCGCCTGCGGTAGTGCGTCCGGGTCAGGCAGCGAGACGAGTGGTGGCGGAACTGTTCTGTCGTTGCGGTCCATGGCTCAAGACGACGCCGTTGTGATCGGTCGCGGCTCGCTGGTCGACGCCGGGGTCGGAATCCACGAGAGGGCTGTAATGGCGCTCCACAGAACGACGAAACCGACCAGTTGCACCACGTCGATCGTCGCGCCGAGCGTGATCCAGTTGACGACGATAGCCAGGGCGGGGAAGGCGAGTTCCGCTAGGGTGGCGTACGAGGCGCGCGTGTGGCGCAGTCCAGCGTAATAGACGAGCATGGCGATCAACCCGGGGACGAGGGCCAGGAAGAACAGCCGCGGCGCGTACTCGGCGAGTCCGACGGTGAAGGTGCTGGTGAAGGAGCCTTCGACAGCGGCGAGCGCTGCGAGGAAGGGCAAGGCGAGAAGGAAACGGGCTGCTGCGAGCGTCGGAAACGAAAGGTTGCCGAGCATGTAGCGCCCGAGCACCGTGGCGCTTCCCCAGAGAGCGGCAGCGCCCACCGCGAGCAGGGCGGTGAGCACGCGCTCCTGCGGAAGGAGCCAGAGGGGTTCGAGGACATCGCGACCGAACGAGACCAGGTACGCTCCGAACACTGCCGCGATGAAGCACGGCCAGTAGAGGCGCGGGAGCCGTTCGCGCAAGAGGACGGTCGCGAGCGACACGGCGATGAGCGGCTGCACCTTCTGGAGAAGGATGACCGTCGTCGGATTGCCGATGCGGAAAGCAGCGGTGAAGAGCACTGTCGCCAAGCCGGAGGCACCCCAGGCGATGATGACGAGCGCGAGCCAGCTGCGCACGGGAAGCGCACGCAGTGCTCGTCGCTGCCAGATGAGGATAGGGATCGCGTAGAGTGCCAGGAACAGATGCTCGGCGAAGACGATCGAGGTCGCAGGCAAAAGGTCAGCGAGCGGTTTGCGGATCGGTGCGTCGACTGCCCAGAGCGCGGCACCGAGCGCGACGACGAAGACACCCCAGCGCGTCACCGTTCCGGCTGACTCGACCACGTTTCCCCCTCACTCTGCGTCCAGGTGGACAAGACGGTCAGGTCGTCCGGCGTGTCGAGGTCGAGCGCGAGCGATACTGCCCACACCTCCCGAAGGGTACACCCGGCGCGCGCGGCTGCCACCCAGTGGCGACGGCGGCTGCCCGGCCCGAACGCCGGAATCGGTAGATCTGGCGGAGAGAGCGCGAGCAGGTTGGTTCCCGTGCCGTGGCGGTCCGGTGCCAGAACCGCGCCGTTCGGTTCCAAGAGCGCGAGGGCATGCCGGACGACCGGCGCCTCGAGGAACGGCAGGTCGCCGAGCACGACCAGGAGTGCCGGATAGCGACGAGCGACCGCGAGCCGCTGAGCGAGATGGATCGCGCGGTCGAGCCCGGGCTCGTCTTGCAGGAGGGGCTGTGCGCCCCACTCTACCGCTGCGGCAGCGACTGCGCTGTCCGGGGTGACGACCGTGACCGTTTCGACAGCATCGAGGGAGCGGAGACGCTGCACGGTGCGTTCGGCGAGCTGCAGAACGAGGGCGCGGCGAGCTGCTGCGTCGAGGGCCGGGGCGAGCCGAGACTTGGCGCGGTCGAGAGCTTGGACCGGCACGACAGCGAGGATCCTCACTGACGAGCCCCCGAAGCGCGGAGCTGCTGGACGAACGCCAGCGTCTCGCGAGCCAATCGAGCGCGGTCGCGTTCGTCCTGCATGACGGTGTCAGTGAGGTAGACACCGAGACCGAGCGCCTCGACGGCGGGGGCGAGGTGCGCGTCGCGGATGTCGACCACGAACCCATCCACGAAGTCCTGGTACAGGCTGGCCACACCGACGGGTGAAACCTCGTAACCGAGCGAGGCGAGCATGCGGTCCGCTGGCCCCTTGAGTGCTCGACCACCGACGATCGGACTGACCGCGACGATCGGGGCGGGAACGCGGCGCAGGCGCTCGCGGAAGCCGGGGAGCTCGAGGATCGGGCCGATGCTGACGATCGGATTGGAGGGCGCGAGCACGATCGCCGTCGCTTCGTCGAGCGCCTGCTCGACCTCCGGGGTCGGGTGGGCGTCCTCGATACCCTCGAAACGGACGGCGAGGACAGTGTCGCGTTGCCGACGGCGGACGAAGTAGTCCTGGAAGGGCAAGTCACCCTCGGGAGTGGAGACGATCGTCCGGACTGGGTGGTCGGTCATCGGTAGGATGCGGGCGGTCACGCCGAGCGCGGTCGCCAACGTGCGGGTGACCTCGGTCAGCCGCACGCCGCGGCGCAGCTGCTCCGTGCGGAGGATATGCGTCGCGAGATCACGGTCGCCGAGCCAGAACCAGGTGGATTCCCCATAGCGACCGATCATCGCGAGCGTGTTCGCTGTGTCACCGAGGATACCCCAACCGGTGACCGGGTTCGCGATTCCGGCGAGCGTGTAGAGGACGGTGTCCAGATCGGGGGAGATCGCGAGGCCGTAGAGTTCGAAGTCGTCGGCCGTGTTCACGACGACGGCGAGTCGCTCTCCGAGTTCGAGCTGGGCGAAGCCGTGGGCGAGCTTTGCGCCGCCGACTCCTCCAGCCAGGACGACGATCGTGCCATCGGGTCGAAGGGTCATTTCCTCGAGCTCCCTTCGGGCGTCGTGCTGGCGCTCTTCAACGCAGCACGGCGCTGTCGGATTCGATGCTACGGGGAAGAACCGGCCGAGTGCAACGCGTCCCGGGGCTGTTGCGCGGGGATCGGTCGCGCGCTAGAGGACGGCGCGGGTCGGGTGCGTCCGGTTTCTGGAGGCGAAAACCGAGGCGCGATGCTTGACGATACTGGGGAGATCTGAGACAATGCTCCTACACCGACCATCCCCTATTGGAGGTACCGCTATGGATGCTCGCCAGGTCGAGCAGGTGCTCGCGCACTTGTGCAGTAAGGGGCTCTTCGGCGACGTCCGGCAGTGGTGCGAGTCGCGGGACGACTGCGTCTATGTCGTCACGTGCCCGGACTGCGGTGGCCGGTTCGTCCTCGGCGAGGCTGAGTTCCACGAACTCGTCCAGCGCAGCCTCGTCCTGCAGGTGTGCGGGGTGCTCCCGGGTACCGTCGAGGTACGAACGCCCTATCCACGACCACCACTGCTCGGTTGATCGGTCGAGGACGCTGAGCCGTTGCGGGATGTCTGCGGCGGGATGACCTCCTCGGCCTCCTGGAGTACAGCCGCGATGGTGCCCTCGGCGAGGCGCGCGGCGACCTCCAGCGGCGAACCCTCGACGGTCACGATGCGACGGGCTGACGTGCGACCTCGGTAGGCGTGCACGTTTGCCGCATGACACACCACCGCGGTAAAGGACTCGGGCTCGATCCGCTGGCGGAGACGAGCGAGTTCCGCGGCCTCGGGGAGGAGGTCGACGAGAACGGTGTGCAGGTGCGGGCGCGTCAGCTGCCCTATCCAGCGCGTCAGTTCCTCGTCCGTTCCGAGTTCGACCAGCGCGATATCGGCGGTGGCCAGGGTACGACCGAGCCACTCGACGAGATCAGCCCCGAAACGGCGCTCCACTGTGTGGTAGCGGAGTTCAGGCCAGTCCATCGCGAGCTGACGGAAGGCGGCAGCACCGTGCCGCCGCAGTGCGGCGACGGTGAGCGGGTTGCCACGTTCCTCGAGGAACAGGACCTCCTGGTTGTGCTGTGCCAGGAGTCGACCGAGCTGGCGAAAGACCATGGCAGGCGGATGCTCGTCCACAGCGAGGAGCGACCGGACGAAGACGACCCATCGGAAGCGGGGAAGAGACATGTCTCACCTCCGCAACTCGGCCGGCGCCCCGGCCAGCACCACGGTGATGCCGGAATCGGCCTCGGCCTCCAAGAGATAGCGGCCGTTGTGTCGCCGGACGGCGAGGGCGAGGCGGGTCCCGGCGAAGGAGACACCTTCGAGTTCGACCTCGTTCAGCCAGTCGGGGAACGCCGGACGGAGGATGAGGCGCCGTTCCGCGGCGCGCGCTTCAGCGCCGAGCAGGATACGCAGCAAGAAGGGGACCGTACCAGCAGCCCACGCCTGGGGGCTACAGCTGACGGGATAGGAGATCGGAATCATGCACTCCGCTTCGTCGCGGCCGAACCCACAGAACAGTTCGGGTAAGCGAAAGTACGGGAACGAGATCGCGACGTCGATCAGGTCGCTGGCCAGGCGAATCGCCTCGCGGTCGAAGCCGTAGCGGCGCAAGCCGGCGGCGATGAGAGCGTTATCGTGTGGCCAGATGCTCCCGTTGTGGTAACTCATCGGGTTGTAGTGCGGCATCGACTTGGCGAGGGTGCGGATTCCCCAGCCGGAATAGAGGTCAGGGGAAAAGAGTCGCTCGACCAGGCGGGCAGCCCGTTCTGGGCTGACGATCTCGCTCCACAGGCAGTGCCCGGGGTTGGACGAGAGCGCCGGGACGGTGCGCTGTCGGCCGTCGATCGCTTGCGCATAGAACTGGTAATCGTCGAGCCAGAAACGCTGCTCGAAGCGTTCGCGCAACTGCTCTGCTTCAGCACGCAGACGGGCGGCCAGCATCCGGTGCGTTGCCTGCCCGTAACGCTGGAGGATGGCGGCCAAAGCCCGCTTCGCCTGATACACATATCCCTGGACTTCGACGGGGGCGATGGGTGGGACAGGCTCGCTGCCGTCGAGGAAGAGCAAGGAGTTGTGACTGTCCTTCCAGTTCTGGTGCACGAGACCACGGGGCGACAACTTACCGTAGTCGACGAAGCCGTCACGGTCGTGGTCGCCATACTCGTCGATCCAGCGCAGCGCTGCTTCGACGGCTGGGAACAGTTCTTCGAAGAGCGCCGGCGAACCGATCCAGTCCATCAGTTCGCAGAAAGTGACGATGAAGAGCGGTGTGGCGTCGACTGTCCCGTAGTACGGCGAATGGGGAGTCTCGCGGAGCCGCACCATCTCGCCGAAGCGCAGCTCGTGGAGGATCTTCCCGGGTTCCTCTTCAGTCCAGGGATCGACTTTTCGCCCTTGGTACCGTGCGAGGAAGCGCAACGTTTCCAGGGCGAGTTCAGGCGAAAAGAGCATCGTTTGTAGACTGACGATGAGGCTGTCCCGTCCGAAGGGGGCCACGAACCACGGTATCCCTGCTGCGACCAGGCGACCGCCGGGGAAGGGCGTCAGGAGTGCCCGCAGGTCGTCCAAACTGCGTTGCAGGACACGATCCAGGAATTCGTGATCGGTCCGGACACGTGCGAAGGGTATGGCTGCCCCCGCGACTGGTTCGCGCAGGCGCGAGACATCGGGTACTCGCACGCTCACTCGGCGCTCGAGCAACTCGCGCGGTGCGACGCGGAACGACAGGCGATCGCTCCCGTGTGCCGGCAGCGTCGTCCGGAAAAGCGTGAAGGCCCGTGGGGGGTGAACGGCGCCGCGTGCCCGGATCAGCTGGTCGTGCCCCGGTAGGAGCATGCGCGGCAGTGCCAGATCAGCCAAGTGTGTCGTACCCGGTTCGGTGGCGACGATGTCCGGCGAGCGGCTGAAGAGCACCTCGGTTTCGAGGACGACGTCGTCCGGAGCCCGGTACGCGAGCAAGAGGCGTTGACCCTCACAGTGCGGCAGTTGGATATGGCCGCGCGGCCGCTCGCGCGGAAAGCCGCGGACTTCGAAGATGTCGTAGAAGTCGGCGGCGAAGACGAGCGCGAGCTCAATGGTGACCGGGAAGGGGTTGAAATTTTCCAGCGTGAGCTCTTCCTCGAGCGTTCCGCGGCGGACCGTTCGGCAGCGTCGCAGGGCGATCGTGTGTGCCAGGACGTCGTGTCCTGACTCGTCGCGGAAGACGGAGTTGCCGAACTCGAAAACGGCAACACTCGTCCGTTCGGCTGACGAGTCGAATAGCTCGGGTTCCTCACCGTTCAGGAGCAGCCAGAGTTCGCTCAGGAACCGGGTATCGCGCGCGTAGACGCCTGCGCCCGGGAAGGTGCGGCGCAGGTCACCGCGCTCGTCGCTGACGACGAACAGTTCGCCGTCTTTGAGGATGCGTGCGTCGCGTGCGAGCCCCATCGAGTCTCCCGCTCCCGGGCTGCCACGGGCCCCGACTCATGGAAGTGTAGCGGGAGTTGCGTCTCAGATCAGCTCGCCGTATTCCTCCCACTCGTACGGATCGATACGACGGTTCCACTCGGGGGAGCAGTAATCCGGGCAGCGCCGGCGGCACTTCTCGGCGTCCCAGCGTTTGACGGCGACGTAGGTTTCGACGAGTGGCCGACCGAGCAACTCGCAGAGGGCCGCATCCTGCTCGAGCGCATCGAGCGCTTCGTCGAGCGAGCGCGGGAGCGGCGGCAGCCCCTGCAGCCAGCCAGCTTCCTTCTGCACCGGTTGGGGCGGAAGCAAGCGCCGCTGGATGCCGTCCCAGCCGGCGGCGAGCGAGGCCGCCAAGGCGATATAGGGGTTCGCCGCAGCGCCACCGAGCCGGTTCTCGATGCGTGCTTTGCTCCCCTGTGCGTCAGCCGGGATACGGAAGGCGGCCGAACGGTTGTCGTACCCCCAGCAGACACTGGTCGGTGCGAAGAGGCCTGGCTGGTACCGTTTGTAGTCGTTCGGCGTCGGCGAGAAGATGGCGATGAGCGCACGGGCGTGCTCGAAGAGACCGCCGAGGAAGTGCCAGGCGAGCTCGGAGAGACCATGCTGGCCGTTCGGGTCAGCGAACAGGTTCCGGCCAGTCGCCGCGTCGACCAGGCTGTGGTGGAGGTGCGTGCCCGACGCGGCCTGATCGATGAACGGCTTGGTCATGAAGGTCGCCAGATAGCCGTGCTTGCGGGAGACTTCCTTGACGACGGTACGGAAGACGAAAGCGTGATCCGCTCCCCGGAGACCGTCCGCCGGGTCGAACGTGATCTCGAACTGCCCGGGAGCGTTCTCGACACTCAAGGTGGAGACAGCGATGCCGTGGGCCTCGAGTGCGGTGAGGAGTTCGTCCCGCCAGGCAGGGTCGAAGTTGTTGCGGATGGTCGAGCAGATCTGCTTATCCTTGAAGACGGGCTCGCGAGTGGAAGCGTTCAAGAGGTAGAACTCGTATTCGAAGCCGCTGCGCGGTATCCAGCCGTGGGACCGGTACAACTCGACGATGCGGCGGCAGACGACGCGCGGGTCTTCGGGCGCAGGAGCGCCGTCGCGGTACAGGTCACCGAGGACGCGCACTTCGCCCGGGGCGTAGGGCAAGATGGTCAGCGTGTCCAGGTCCGGCTTGAGGAGATAATCCGGTGGAGGGAGTCGCTCCTGCATCGGGATGTCCCAGCCGGAGGCGTCCTGAAGCAGCATCCCGCCGTAGAAGTTGACTCCCTTGGCGGCATAGGTGGAGAACTTGGTGAGCGGCACGCTCTTCGAACGGGCGATGCCATGCGTGTCCGCCATTTCGATGCGTACCCAGCGAATGCCGGCAGAACGGAGGAGCCGCGCAAGCGTCTCGATCTCCATAAATTCCTCCCAACCAGCCCATACGATGAGAGTATAGCCAGCGAACGGGTGGTTTCGGCAAGGGGGGCATGTATCGCGGGATCGAGTGGGCGGCCAGGCGAAGAGAGGAGAAGGCAGGGCGTGGGTTCGTTGGCCCTGCCGAGGTCGGCTAACGCCTCGACACTGTCGGTTGAGGGGGCTGCTGGTGAGCCAGTATTGCGCAGTTCTCCCGACCGTCACCGGCTCCCGAGACGGCATCGTGTAGGCGCGCCCGCACGATGAGTGAGCGTCGCACTGGTCATCGGGGTGGAGGAGCGCTGCGGCTGCCTCTTGCTCCGACGAGAACCTCTCATGCCGGCTCTCCCTATCGGGAGAACGCGACTTCGTCGAACGTCGGATCGGTCAGTGCGGGCGAGGGTCCGCTCCGTCCTCGGGTGCGGTAGGGGCGCGCGATGGAGCCGCTCGGGGCCAGCTAGCGTAGTCGTCGCAGGAATGACTGCGGGCAGTCTGCCGCCAGCCGACTCTTGACGGCGGAGTCCGACTCTGCGATTCCTGAAGGGACGAATAGGAAAACGTAGATTGGAGGAGCGATGCGAGTCGAGCAGCGTCTGCAGGAACTCGGTATCGAGCTCCCGCCGGTTCCCGCGCCGGCGGGGAACTACGTGCACGCCGTACGCACCGGCAACCTTCTCTTCCTCGCTGGCAAAGGGCCCTGGAATCCGGACGGCACCATGCCGACCGGCAAAGTCGGCCGTGACGTGAGTGTCGAAGAGGCCTATCGGCATGCCCGCTCGGTCGGGCTCGTGCTGTTGGCAGTCCTCAAGCAGGAACTGGGGGACCTCGACCGCGTGAAGCGGATCGTCAAGGTGCTGGGCATGGTCAACGCTGTGCCGGAATTCGACCGTCACCCGGAAGTGATCAACGGGTGCTCGGATCTGTTCGTCGAGGTCTTCGGTGACCGTGGTCGACATGCCCGCTCGGCGGTGGGGATGGGTTCGCTACCGCGCAACATCACAGTGGAAATCGAAGCGATCGTCGAAGTGGAGTGAGAGTGGTCACTGCGACGCTGAGGGTGACGAGGACTGGGTGGCGGAGTCGTCGCCTTGCTCCTCGGCGACACGTTTCTCGACTTCTTCGAGCGTCGCCGGGGTCGCTTCCGATTCGCTGCCGAACATCTGCCGAACGAACAGCAGTTCGCGCCGCCGCAGGTCCCACAGTCGCTCGAGTTCGAGGTTGATTTCGGCGACGCGGCGCAAGGCTTCGTCACGCTCGAACAGCATGTCGGGGATCGCTTGGAGCAGGCGACGCCGTTCCTCGGCCAGTTCCTCGATGCGGGAGAGCACTGGTGAGGGAAGCCGGATCCGTTCCAGTTCGAGCCACAGGAGTTCGTCTTCGTCGAACATCGTTCAGCACCCAGTCGCTGCGTGCGCGAGTAACGCGTCGATGCCGAGTTCGCGGAGCCGCGTCGATGGAACCAGCCCGTCGGGCGTCCAGCCCCGTATCCGATAGTATGCCGTGATCAGCGCCTCCAGTTCAGCCGGATCGAGGCCGTCCGGCCCGAGGAGACGCTCGGGAAGCGTATCGTCGGACCGCGTCCAACCTTGCCGGAGATTGAAGACCTTCTTCAACGTGACGATCCGCTCGCCGGTCGCTCGCAGGTCGGACGCGTCGCACGGGAGACCAGTCACCAGGCGAACGAGCTCGGCAGCTTCACCGAAAAAGTCGTCGAAGCAGTGACGGAGGAATTTACAGAGCGGGAGCGCGTCGAGGACGGCAGCGCGCTCCTCGCTCCTCGCCGTGGCCACCGCGATCCGCTCGCGGTCGTCACCGGCGTGTTCGGAGAAGTCGACCTCGTAGGCCGAGGTGCGGTTATGGCAGGCGCCGCGCGGTGTGATAGCGAAGCCGAGCGCCATGGCACGGAGCTTCTTCGGATGATAGCCGGGAAGCTCGAGCCCTTTCACGTGCATCGCCCAAGCGCCGCTCCCTTGTTCGACGATGGCTGCTGCACGCCGGGAGCCTTCGGCGAGCAGGTCGCCGAGCGGACCGCGACGCTCGCCGATCGCCTCGAGCGTGCGCAGGAGACTCGCACCGTCACCGAACCGTGGCCACTCGTCCGGTTCACCGGGGAGGGGGATGCCGCGTTCGACGCACTCCATCGCCCAGGCGACGGTGCCACCGGCGCTGATCGCGTCCATGCCGTAGCGGTCGCAGAGCGCTGCGGCCCGCAGCACCACGTTGGGATCGTCGATTCCGCACAAGGAGCCGAGTGCGAACAGCGTTTCGTATTCGAGGCGCACCGTGGTCTGTTCACCGGCGTCCGTCGTCCGGAAGTGGTGCTCACAGCCGACGGTACAGGCAGCACAGGCTTGCCGATCGGCCCGATGCGCAGAAACCAGCCGTTCGCCGGAGAGCGTCTCGGCAGCAGGGAAGCTCCCAGCGGTGAAGTTGCGCGTGGGGAGAACGCCCAGGCGGCTGAAGAAGGCCAAGTTGGCGACGGTACCGAGTTCCCGGTACTTGGCCGTCTCCGGCCCGAGGCTGCGTGCGGCCAGACGACGGGCGGCGGCAGCGACAGCAGCTGGTTCGGCGACCGGCGGAAAGCGCCCGGTACCGCGCAGGGCGATCGCTTTGAGTCGCTTCGATCCTAGGACTGCGCCTGGTCCGGTTCGTCCAGCCAGGCGACCGTCGTTGACGACGGCCGCGAAGCGGACCAGTCGCTCACCGGCTCGACCGATGGCCGCGACGCGGACGTCGCGGCCGAGTTCCGCCCGGAGCGCCGCCGTCGTCTCCGCGGGGTCGAGACCGAGGAGGTCGGCGGCCGGTCGCAGCCGTGCCGTGCCGTCTTCGATCACGAGGACCGACCACTGAGGGGCACGACCGAGCAGGACGAGCGCGTCGAACCCCGTGCGGCGGAGGACGAGTGCGAAGTAGCTGGACGTCAACGAGTCGCCGATGAAGCCGGTCTGTGGCGAGGTGGTGGCGATGGCGAGCTTACTGGAGGTGGTGAGTCCGGTGCCGATGAAGGGACCGCTGGCGAGGACGAACGGGTTGTCGGGCGCATATCCATCGACGCGTGGGGGAGCGAAGCGCAGAAGCAACCACGTGGCCAGCCCAGTGCCGCCCAGAAGCGCGCGGAAGACCTCCACCGGAATGACGAGCGGCTCCGCGTGACCGGACGCGAGATCGACGACCAATGCGCGACCGTGGACTGCGTGCATCGCCTCAGCCTCCAGCCTGTGCTGCGACGAGCAGGACTTGGGCCCCCGGGTGGAGCGCGAGCGCTGGGTCGCGCGTGAACCGGCCGTCGACGACGAAGACGTAGCCGCGGTTCAGCCAGCGTTGTTCAGGGTCGATGACGGTGCCGCGCAGCTGGGGATAGCGATCGGCGAGCACCTGCACGAGTTCGCGCAACGTGCTCGCAGCGACCTCGAGGTGCCGTCGACCGACGAGGACGGCCGGTAGACCGTACAGTTCGACCTTCAGCATGATCGTTTCGCGAGCCATGGGAACCAGGCCGTTCCATAAGCGGCGCGTACACCGCAAGTATGGACGGTGGGGGAAGGGCTCCGCAAGGAGGCGCTGGTGGGCTCTGTTGCCTGACGGCCTGTCGCCGGATATCGTCCGGTGGGCGGGTGCGGTCGTCGGTGCGGGGCGGTTCCGCGTGCGGGATAGGGGTAGGTCGGGGCAGGCCGAGCGATGCACGAGCGAGGTGCGGCGCGGCACTCGTTCCAGTTGGCAGAACGATCGACTCGCCGAGGAGAGCGCCTGCCGCGACAATGATGCGGGGTACGGTGGACGCGCGAGGTGGACTGTGGCAGCCGAACGACCGCGGGCAGCTCCCTGGCGGCGCTGGGTCGACGGCGAGGCCTTCTTGGCCGTGCTGATCTGGGGAGCATCGTTTCCGATCGTCAAGCACGGGGTGGACTCCTTCGAGCCCCTTCCTTTCGCTGTCCTGCGCCTGATCGTCGCGATCGGATGCTTGTTGCTCTGGTTGCGGCTCCGCGGTGAATCGCTGGCGATCGCGCGTGGGGACTGGCCGCGACTGGCACTTGCCGGGTTCGGGGCCATGGGGGTCTTTCAGGTCGTGTTCTTGGTCGGCATGCGGCATACGACCGCGACGAACGGCGCCTTGTTCCTGAACACGAGTCCACTGTGGGCTTTGCCGATTTCCTGGCTCGTGGAGCGCCAGCGACCGCGCGCCGCGGGAGTGGTCGGTGCGGCGCTCGGATTCCTCGGCGTGGTCTTGCTGGTGGGTAGGCCGGAGGCGACGGCGGCTGATACCTTATTCGGTGACCTCTTGACGCTCGCTGCTGCCGTGTGCTGGGTCGGGGTGACCTTGATCCCGCGACCGCTCGTGGCACGGTACGGTGCGGTCCCGGTCACCACCTGGCTGCTGATCTGCAGCCTCGTGGTCATCGCAGTGCTCGGTGCGGAGGGTGCGGTCCGATCGCTCCTGTCCCCACCCGGATGGGGAGCCTGGGGAGCGCTCCTCTATACGGGTGTCCTGGCGATGGTGGGCGCTAACGTGTTCTGGCAACGGGCCGTCCAGCGCCTGGGTGCGGCGACGACGCTGGTCTACTACTACCTCCAGCCGGGCATCGCCATGGCACTCGGGGTCGCTTTCCTCGGTGAAAGCGTGCGTCCAGCTCAGATCCTCGGCCTGCTCGCCGTGTTCGCCGGTGTCTTGGTCGCCCAGCGCGCTGCGGTCAAGCAGGAGGTGCCCCGGCGGGTGTCTCCGGTGGATCGACGGGCTGGCTGACCGTGGCGACTCCATCAGCTGTCGGTCGCTCGGCGAGGCGCTCGCGCACGGCGGTCGTCAAATCGATGCCGGTCATCGCGCTGAATCCCTCGACGAACTGTTGCACGATCACAGGCAACTGCGTCGCGTACCGTCCGAGCGCACTGTGCCCATCGGTACCCGCGCCGGAGTCGAAGACGACGACGCGTTCGACCTGGGTGAGTGGGCGGGCAGCGGCCTCGACGATCTTGGGCAACTGCTCGACGAAGGCCTGGTACATCAGGAGCTGCATCGCGACGGGTCCGTACGCGTTGAGCGCCTCGGCGAGGGCGCGCTTCCCGTCCGCCTCGGCCAGGAGCGCGGCTCGCTGGCCTTCTGCTTGAGCGACCGGCCTGCAGTGCTTCGGCAAGCGCCTTCTTGGCCTCTGCTTCGGCCTGACCGACCTGGCGAATCCGAGCGGCCTCGCCAGCGCCGAGGAGTTCCCGCTCCCGTGCTGCCGCCTCGGCGCGGACGATAGTGGCTTGACGCTCGCCCTCGGCGCCGAGGACGGCTGCGTCTTTCTCGCCTTCGGCGCGGATGACCAGCGCCTGGCGTTCGGCTTGCGCCTGCTTGACTACTGTCGCTTCGAGTTCCTTTTCGCGGCGCCGTGCCTCCATCTCCTGAACGGCGATCGCCGCTTCGGTGCGGGCGAGTTCGACTCGCTGCTCAGCGACCACCACTTGCTTGCGGGCTTCGGCGAGCGGGCCAGCTTGACTCGCGCGCGCACGTTCGGCCTCGACTTCAGCGGCGTAACGTGCTTTACGGACCTCCGCCTCCTTGTTGGCGGCGGCGATTTCGGCGTCGGCCATGGCCTCTGCGACAGCGGCTTGCTGCATGGCTTGCGCTCGTCGGACGCGTGCATCGCGCTCGGCTTCGGCCTTACCGACCTCGGCGTCGCGCTTCACTTCCGCCGTCCGCCGCTGGCCCAGCGCATCGAGGTAACCTTGCGGGTCGCTGATCTGCTGGATCGTGAGGACGTCGATCTCGATCCCCATACGGGAGAGGTCAGCGGCCGATTCAGCGGCGAGGCGCTGCGCGAACGCCTGCCGGTCGGCATTGATCTGTTCGACGGTCAAGGTGCCCAGGATCGAGCGGAGATGACCCTCGAGCGTCTGGAAGATGACGCTCCGGATGTCTTCCTGCGACATACCGAGGAACCGCTCGATCGCGTTCATCAGCATGACGTCGTCGGACCCGATCTTCACATTGGCGACGGCATCGACGGATACCGGTACGCCCTCTTTGGTGTAGGCCGACGCGATCTTGAGGGGGATCGTCATGATGTTCAGGGAGAGGAAATCGACGCGCTCGATGATCGGGATGCGGACACTCGAACCACCCTTCACGAGCCGATACCCGACAGTGCGGCGCTGGCCTGTCTCTGGGTCGACGATAGTGCGCTTGCGGCCGGAGAAGACCGCCACCATGTTGGGCGGCACCTTGATGATGTTGCGACCGATGATGCTGAGGAGGGCGAAGAAGGCGATGAGGCCGAAGAGTACCGCAGCGACAACGCGAACGATTTCAGGGATCGTCACGGTGACCCTCCTAACGGCTGCTCCGTCGCTCTGTGCCCCTCTTCCGGCTCGACGAGGGCAGTCGTGCCGACGACGGAGACGATCCGAACCGCTCGACCGGCAGGGATAGCGGCCCCGCTGCGACTGCGTGCCAGGACGTGCCGACTGCCAGTGACGTCGCGGACGACGATGTACCCGAGGCCGTCGGACGGTATGGGGACGCTGACTTCAGCAGTGCGTCCGCGCAGTTCGGCCAGCGAGAACGAGGTTGTCGCTTGCTGCCGGTAGAAGAAGGCGACCAACCACCACGCAGCGGCACCGAACAGCAGCGCGTTGGCTCCAGCGATGAGCGCACTCGTGAGGACGCTCGCGCCGAAGTAGGTCGCCAACAGCCCGGCCGAACCGAACCCGGTGAGCGCGACGGCGAGGACCTTACCATTGAAGGGCCCCACGCCGTCTCCACTGTCGGTATCGAAGACTTCGGCGATCTCCCCGACGAGCAACGTGACCGCGAGAAACAGGAGACCGAGCGCTGCCACTGTGGCATAGACGAGCATCACGGCCATTCGTCTGCCTCCCTCTGATGTTAGTGTCACGGTCGACAGGAAGCGTTGTCAGGGGCCTGTGCTCCCGACGATGGAGCGGCAGCGACGCACGAACGTCATGCAGGAAGGGTGATGGAACGAGGGATGAGAGCGGGCTGGGAGCAGTCGCCGGAGACGTCGTCCACCGCCGTAGCGGCGTCAGGTGACCGGACCCCCGATCTCGCGCAGTTGCACGCGCTCAGGCTGGGGCGATACGGAGGATGCGATCGTCCCCGGGACGAGGATTGCCGCGCCCGTCGCGGTTGCTCGTGAGAAGGTAGAGGACACCGTCCGGGCCTTCGACGACCGTCCGGAGACGGCCGAACTCGTTGCGGTAGAGCGGCTCGAGTTGCTGGGCATGCCGGCCGTCGGCGGAGAGCACGAGGCGCCACAGCGTTTGACTACGCAGGCCGGCGAAGAGGAGGTTCCCCTGCCACTGTGGGATTCGACCGGAGCGGACGACGGCTGCACCGCTCGGTGCCCAGGTGGCGTTCCCGCTCTCGGCGATCGGGAGCACGGCATCCGGGAGCTCCTGGCGAGTGAGAGTGCCCACGACGTACGGCCAACCGTAGTTGCGGCCGGGTTCGATCAGGTTGACTTCGTCGTGAGCAGATAGGCCGAGGTCGCCGGTCGGACCGTGCTCAGTGGCGTACAAGCGGCCGTCGCTCGACCAGGCGAGTCCCTGCGGGTTGCGGTGCCCGAAGGACCAGACGGGTGACCCCGGGAACGGGTTGTCGACCGGAATGCTGCCGTCCGGTTCGATCCGAAGGATCTTTCCGGCCAGCGAGCCAACGTCCTGGGCTGACTCCGGCTCGCGGGCGTCTCCCGTTGCGACGTACAACTTTCCGTCCGGGCCGAAGGCGATCCGTCCACCGTCGTGAATGGTCGCTCCAGGGATGCGGTCGATCACGACCAAAGGTTCGCTGAGACGACCGTCCGCTTCGGTGTAGCGCACCACCCGGTTCCAGAGTCGGTTACCCTCGCTGTACGTGTAGTAGAGGTATACCCAGCGTGTGCGGGCGAAGTCGGGCGACAGCGCGAGCCCGAGCAGGCCGGCTTCTCCAGTGGCGGCAACCGGGAGCGTCAACAGCGGGTCCGGAACGAGTTGCCCGTCGACGAGCACGCGGACTCGCCCGGGCCGCTCGGTCAGGAAGACGCGTCCGTCCGGTGCGAAGGCGACTTCCCACGGCGCCTCCAGTCCGCTGACGACCGTCTCGACGCGGAGTTCGACCGGCCCGGCGGGTGGTTGGGGTGACGGGGAGGGAGCAGCGGTGGTCGGTGCGGCGGTGGGCGCGGGTGGCACGCGGATAGTCGTGGGGGACACTGTCGGTGTCGGCTGTGCCGCAGGCTGTGGCGTCTGCGACGGCGGGCGTGCGCCGAGGTAACATGCCGGCAGGGCCAGTACCGCGAGGAGCAGCGAGCGTCGGTTGAGCGTGCCCGGCATTCGGGAGTGATTCGTGGTCATGGTATCATCCTTCAGGCCGCTCCCAGATACCGCAGTGCGATCGCCGTCATGAGGCGAGCACCGATCGCCAGGGCGTCCTCGTCGAGGTCGAACCGCGGGTGGTGCGGCGGGTAGACGATGCCGCGTTCGGGGTTCGCGACGCCGAGGCCGATCATGCAGACGGGGACCTTCTGTGCGACGAAGGCGAAGTCCTCCCCAGCCATGAGCGATTGCTGGTCGAAGACCCGGTCCGGCCCCAGGAGTTCGGTCGCCACCTCCCGGGCCAGTGCAGCGAGTTCGGGATAGTTCGTCATCGCCGGGTAGCCGCGCAGGTAGACCGTCTCGGCCTCGGCCCGCATGGCCTGCGCTATGCCGCGCGCGATCTCCGCGATGCGTCGCTCGATATGGTCGCGCACTGTGGGGGAATAGGTGCGCACGGTTCCTTCCAGGACCGCGTGGTCAGGAATGACGTTCGTGGCCGTGCCGGCGGTGAGCTTGCCGACGGTGACGACAGCCGGCTCGAACGGGTCGGTTTCGCGGCTGACCAGCGTCTGCAGCGCGACGACGATGTGCGCTGCGACGACGATGGGGTCGACGGCAGTGTGCGGCTTGGCAGCGTGCCCACCGACACCGCGCACGACGATACGGAAGCTATCCGCTGCTGCAGTGGTCGGTCCCGGCGAGACAGCGACTTCACCGGCACGGCGAGTGCTGTCGACGTGGAGCGCGAAGGCGGCATCGACTGGTGGATCCTCGAGGATCCCATCAGCGATCATGGCGGCGGCACCGCCGGGCCCTTCCTCGGCCGGCTGGAACATCAGCTTGACTGTGCCCGCAAAGCGGTCCCGCAACTGGCTGAGGAGCTCGGCGACACCGAGGAGGATAGTGGTATGTGCGTCGTGACCGCAGGCGTGCATCACGCCCGGGCGCGTCGAGCGATACGGGACATCGTTCTGCTCGTCGATGGGCAGGGCATCCATGTCGGCGCGCAGCAGGACGGTGCGGCCGGGGCCGCCTCCGCCGCGGATGATCGCGAGGATGCCGTTGCCGCCAGTGGTCGGGCCGGGTTGGATGCCAGCAGCGCGGAGCGCCTCGGGGGACATGAAGAGAGGGCGGCCGTCACCACCGAGTCCAGTACGGTGCTCGATACCGAGTTCGCGCAAGTGGGCGGCGACGAAGCGTGCAGTGTTGACCTCCTGTAGCGAGAGTTCGGGGTGCATGTGCAGGTGACGGCGCGTTTCACGAAGCCAGGCATCGAGTTCCGGCGTGACGCGAACCAGTTCATCCCAGCGCATCGTTCTCCTCCCCAGTCAGTCGTGCCCGCGCTGATCCTACCATCGCTTGGCCGGGCAGGTTCGGCTGGAACCGGTCGTTTGCGCTCTGTGCCGGGGTTTGCGATGATTCCGACGGACGCTTGTGCTGGGGGTGTGCGTCGCTGCAGTGCACCGGGTCGCAGCGCGGGCTCGCTACGATCGTTACGGACGGTGGCCACTGCGTGGGGAGCCTCGGGCCGATCATTGAGTGTGCAGCGACAGCGTCTCCCCGTGCTTTCGGGACGACTGGCGAGAGGTGCATGATGTACATCGGGCGATTCCCGTACGGCCGCTACGAGCGTGCCCCGCAACCCGATCTGCGCCTCGAGGATCTCCGCCGCGTCTATGTGCTCGTGCCGCGTGAGGACGGGCGCGGTGACGAGAACGTGACGGTCGTCGACATGACGGATCGGCAATTCCGGGAATGGATCGTTGCCAAGGCAGCGCTTCACGGAGTACCGCTGATACCGCCGCTCGGCCGTATCGGACTCGAGACGCGGCTGCGTCTCCTCAACTACTTGATCCACCGCGGCGTCCGGATCTACCTGGTGCCTGAACCGGACGACGAACGCGGCTGAGACTGGGTTTGCCCTGACACTCTCCCGAAGCCGCTGGCGAGAACGGGGCGCGCGGTGACGGCGTCGCTTCCCACTGGTGAGGCGAGCGCCGCGTACGCGGCGCCACAGCGGCACCCGTGTGTACGAACAGCCAACCGCCGAGTACCGGTACCGTCTGGACTTCCGTCCCGTAGAGGCTTCGCACCGACAGGGCATCGGCAACGTGTCGTGCGCCGATTAGTGTTTGTCGTGCGAAGAGTACGCAGGGAAGGGAAAGGGGCGTCAGCCGATGGGACTGTTCGAGAGCATGCGCGTCAGCCTGTCGGCGCTCACGGCGCAACGGGTGCGCATGGACGTCACTGCCTCGAACCTGGCGAACGTCGACACCACGCGGACCCCGCAGGGCGGCCCGTACCTCCGGCGGCAGGTGGTCTTCGCGGCAGAACAGCCAACACCGTTCGCCCGCCTCGTGCAGACACGCACCGGTTTGATCCCGTCGGCTCCCTCGGCAGCGCGCGGAGTGTACGTGGCCGGAATCGTCGTGGACCAACAGGCAGTGCGCGAAGTGTACGATCCGAACCACCCTGACGCTGACGAGAACGGCATCGTGCGTTTCCCCGACATCGACGTCGTGAGCGAAATGACGAACCTCTTGGCGGCGACGCGTGCCTACGAGGCGAACGTGACGGTGCTCGAGTCGCTCAAGGCGATGGCGATGCGCGCGCTGAGTATCGGGCGAGCCTGAGCGGCGCGGGTAGAGAGGAGTCTGGGGGATGAGCGTCACACCGATCGCACCCGTCGCAGTGGACATCAGCCCGGTCGGTGGCGTAAGCCGTCCGGTCGCCAGTGGCGGACCGTCGTTCGTCGAGGTGCTCGAGCGCGCGTTCAGTGCGCTGAACGAGCAGATCACCGAGGCGGACCGTCTCGCGGTCGCGTTGGCAGCGGGGGAAGACGTCGACCTGCACCAGGTCATGATCGCGCTCGAGACAGCCTCGATCGGTCTGCAGGCGGCACTGCAGATCCGCAACCGGGCGCTGGAAGCCTACCGTGAAGTGATGTCGATGCCGATTTAACAGATCGAGCGGAACGGATCACACGCATGCTGCGCCGCCTGTCGGTGTATGGACAGTATGTCCGCGAACGATGGGACGGGCTGAGCCAGAATCGCCGGCTCGCCATCATCGCGGTGGCCTTGACGGCGATCTTCGCGGTGGCGCTCCTCCTCTTGATGCAACCGCCGCAACAGTATGCGCCGCTCTACTCCGGTCTCTCCGCGGATGACGCGGCGGCGATCATCGAACAGCTGCGTCAGCAGGGGATTCCCTACAGACTCAGCAACGACGGGACGGCGATCAGCATCCCGGCCGACCGGGTGGCCCAGGTGCGCCTGGCGCTGGCGGCGCAGGGCCTACCGAAGAGCGGGACGCTGGGGTTCGAGTTGTTCGATCGCTCTTCCTTCGGCATCACCGACTTCCAGCAGCGGGTCAACTATCAACGCGCACTGGAGGGGGAGCTGGCGCGGACGATCAGCCAGTTAGACGGGGTGCGCTCGGCTCGGGTGCACCTGGTCATCCCCGAGGAGTCGCTGTTCACCGAGCAACAGCAGCCGACGACTGCTGCAGTCGTCTTGCAGCTGAAGCCTGGTAGCCGGCTCACCGACGAGCAAGTCCGCGGTGTGGTGCACCTCGTCTCGGCGGCGGTCCCAGGGCTGCAGCCGGAGCATGTCACAGTGGTGGACGAGAGCGGGAACGCGTTGTGGTCGGGGGGCGGTGTCGCTGCGGTTGGGGGAATGAGCGACCACCTCAAGGCGCAGCGCGCCTTCGAGACAGCGCTGGCGACACAGCTGCAGACGATCGTGGCCCGCGTCGTGGGCAACAACAATGCCGCGGTGCAGGTGAGTGCGAGCTTCGACTGGGACCAGCGCCAAATCGACAGCGAAATCTACAGTCCGAACGGGACGCAGCCGCAAGTCCGCAGCCAACAGGAGCGGGTGCAGACGAGTGAAGGCACCGCGACCGGGCCCATTGGGGTACCGGGCGTCGACAGCAACGTCGATACCTACCAGGAAGGAGCGGCCGGGCAGAACCAGCAGCGGAGCGAGCTGCGGGAAATGACGGTCAACTACGAACTTTCGCGGCAAGTGGAACGCGTCGTGCAGGCGCCGGGCAAGATCCAGCGACTGTCGGTCGCGGTCGTCCTGAACAGTGCTGCGGTCGACCCGGCCGTGGCTGAGCACGTGCGCGATCTGGTGGCCGCGGCTGCCGGCATCGTGCCGGAACGTGGCGACGAGGTCACCGTGAGCGTGGTGCCCTTCAGCACTGCTACCGCGGAGGAGGCGGCTGCGCAGCCATCGCTCATGGACCGTCTGCTCGAGGCGGCACGGCTGGGGGCGATCGTCCTGATCCCCTTGATCGCGCTGCTCATCGCCTGGCGTGTTCTGGCGTCGCAGCGTGCGGTCGCAGCGCCGACGGTGCGGTACGAGGTGGCCACCGAAGCGCTCCCGGGAGGGGGTGCGGCCGCGACGGTCGCCGGTGCAGCGGGGCCAGGACTGGAGCAGCCGGCGCAGGCAGCGCTCAAGGAGCCGCCTGGACCGCCGCCGGCGCTGCGTGAGCTCCAGGAGTTGGCGAAGAAGGACCCGGCTACCGTTGCGCATGTCGTCCGTGCCTGGTTGAACGAGGAGTAGCCGACGATGACGGCTCAACCGTCGCTCCGACCAGGGCAACAACCGCAACCGCTGAAGGGCGCGGCGAAAGCGGCCGCCTTGCTGATGGCGTTGGGTCCCGACTTTTCGGCGAAGGTGCTGCAGCACCTGCAGGAGCACGAGATCGAGGCGATCACGGTCAAAGTCGCGACGATGCCGCGCTTGAGCGAGGCTGAGGTCCTCCAGGTGCTCGACGAGGCGCACGAGATGGCTGTCGTGCACCGGTATCTGGCGGTGGGGGGTATCGAGTACGCGCGCGAGATGTTGGCGCGGGCGATGGGTCTCGAACGGGCGAACGCGCTCATCGACCGCGTGGTGACGATGAACCCACCGGCTCCCTTCGAGTTCCTGCGCAAGTCCGATCCGCGCCAGATGGCGATGTTCCTGCAGAACGAGCATCCGCAGACGATCGCGTTGATCCTCTCGCATCTCCCAGCGGTTCAGGCGGCGGCGGTCATCAGCCATCTCAACGAGGACCTGCAGGCGGAGGTAGCGCGGCGGATCGCCACGATCGACCGTACCCCGGCCGAGATCGTGAAGCGGGTCGAGGAAATCATGCGTCGCCGGATGTCCTCGCTGTTGACACAGGACTCGCGCACGGTCGGTGGCGTGCCGCACCTGGTCGCGATCCTCAGCAAGGTCGACCGGAGTACGGAAAAGCACATCCTCGAGCGCCTGACCGAGGTCGATCCGATGCTCGCCGAGGAAGTGCGCAAGCTCATGTTCACGTTCGACGACCTCATCCTGCTCGACGACCGGTCGCTGCAACGGATCCTACGCGAGGTCGACATGCGCGACCTAGCGTTGGCGCTCAAGGCGGCGCGGGACGAGCTCAAGGAAAAGATCTTCCGCAACATGTCGCAGCGTGCAGCCGAGCTCTTGCGCGAGGAGATCAGCTACCTCGGTCCGGTACGGATCCGCGCGGTCGAGGAAGCGCAGCAGCGGATCGTGTCGATCGTGCGGCGTCTCGAAGAGGCGGAAGAGATCGTGATCTCGCGAGGCGAGGAGGCGATCCTTGGCTAGCGGGCGTGTGGTCAAACGAGAGGTGGCGGCAGTGGCGGGGAGTGCCGTGGTGCACCCGCAACCGTCGCTCGCCGACAAGGAGCAGGCCGTGCGGCTGCTGGCCGAGGCGGAAGCGCAGGCACGCGAGATCGTCGCCGCAGCCGAGGCCGAGGCTGCCGCGGTGCGTGCTGCCGTCGAGGCGGAGATCGAGGCCCTCCAGCGTAGACTCTGGGAGTCCGCGCTCCAGGAAGCTCGGGTCCGGCTCGAGCAGGAACTGGCTACAGAGCAACGTGCTCTGCTAGCGCGCCTGCGCGAGCTGGTCGAGCGCGCGGTGCTGCGGGAACAAGAGATCCGCCAAGCGTACGCGCATCTGGTGCTGGAACTCAGCGTGCTCGTTGCAGAAGCGATCCTGCGGCGCGAGGTCGAGCGCGACGAGAGGCTTCTCGGGCGCATGGTCGAGGCGGCGCTGGCGCAGGTGCCGAGCGCGTCGGTCACGCATCTCATCGTCCATCCGGAGGACGTGGAACGCGCCCGTGCCTGGGTGCGCGAGGCGTGGAACGGGCGAGCGCCTGTCGAGGTCGCCGCCGACCCGCACGTCGATCGTGGCAGTTGCGTCCTGGGCACGCCGGTCGGGTTCGTCGATGCACGGTTCTCGACGCAGTTGGAGGCGATCCGGCGGGCCCTGGCGGAGGTCGCCGATGACGAGTGAGCAGCTGCTGCAACGCTGGCGAGAGCGACTGCGCGGCTTCGAGCCGATCCGGCGCGAGGGGCGGGTGGTACGCGGGATCGGGCTGACCGTGGAGGCGATCGGGCTCGACCTGGAAATCGGCGACTTGTGCCACATTTTCCCGAGTCTCGCGCCGGAAGGGCGGTTGGCTGCTGAGGTGGTGGGATTCCGCGACGAGCGTCTCGTTCTGGTCCCGCTCGCCGAGCTGCGCGGCGTGCGTCACGGCAGCCGCGTGGTGCCAGCACCGGAAGCGTTGCACGTCCCGGTCGGGCCGGAGCTCTTGGGTCGCGTCATCGACGGGCTCGGGCGACCGATCGACGGGAAGGGACCGCTGCGCTGCCGGCGACGCGTGCGGTTAGGTGGAGCGGCGCCCAGCCCGCTGGAACGGACGCCGATCCGCGAGGTCCTGCCGACCGGTGTGCGCTCGATCGATGCGTTGTTGACGTGCGGTCGGGGACAGCGGCTCGGCATCTTCGCGGGCTCGGGTGTCGGCAAGAGCACCCTGCTCGGCATGATCAGCCGGAACGCGAGCTGCGACGTGCGCGTGATCGCCTTGATCGGCGAGCGTGGCCGCGAAGTCCAGGAGTTCATCGAGCGCGACCTAGGCCCGGAGGGGTTGGAGCGCGCGGTCGTGGTGGTCTCGACCTCGGACCAGCCCGCGTTGATGCGGATCAAGGCTGCCTGGACCGCCACGCTCATGGCTGAGTACTTCCGCGACCGCGGCATGAGTGTCGTCTTGATGATGGACTCGGTGACGCGGCTCGCGATGGCCCAGCGCGAGGTCGGTCTCGCTGCCGGTGAGCCGCCGGCGACGAGAGGCTACCCGCCCTCGGTCTTCGCGCTCCTGCCGCGTCTCCTGGAGCGCGCGGGCAATGCGGCGACAGGCAGCATCACGGCGTTCTACACCGTGCTCGTCGAGGGTGACGACCTCAACGAGCCGATCAGCGATACCGTCCGCGGCATTCTGGACGGTCACATCGTGCTCTCGCGGGCGCTAGCCGACCGTGGGCACTTTCCGGCCATCGATGTGTTGGCCAGCGTGAGTCGCTTGATGCCCACGCTCGTGGACAGCGCGCACTGGACGCTCGCGACGGAAGTGCGGGAACTGTTGGCTGCGTACGAGAGCGCCCGGGACCTCATCGATATCGGTGCCTACGTTGCTGGGTCCAATCCGACTGTCGACCGAGCCCTGGCGCTGATGCCAGAGCTACGCCGGTTTCTCCAGCAGCGTCCCGAGGAACGCGCCCCGTTCCCCGAGACGCTGGAACGCCTGTCGACGATCCTGCGTGGTCCAGCGGACGGGATCTACGAGCAACAGGGACGACGAACGCTGGGGACGTAGGGGGTGAGGGATGGTTCGAGCGCTGCGCCAGCGAGCCGACCGGATGAACCCGCTGCTCGAGCACCGGCAGAAGCTGGTCGAAGAAGCGCAGCGGCAATTGGCCGAGCAGGAGCGCTGGGTAGCCGCCTGCCGGGCGGCGCTCCAGGAACTCGAGGCATCGCAACGAGCGCTGGCGCTGCACCTGGCCGCGATCGTGGGCAGAGCGGTCGAACCGGCAGTCCTGGCCGGGGCTGCTTCGTACGAGTCGTGGTTGGCACGTCGCCGGCAGGAACAGGAGGAGGCGCTGGAGCGGGCCAAGCGACAGGCAGAGGCGGCGCGTGCTGCTCTCGTCGCACAGCGGCGGGAAGCGAAGAAGATCGAGGTCGTGCGGGCGCGCTGGCTCAACGCTGCGCTCCAGGTGGAGCGGAAAACCGAAGCGAACCTCCTGGACGAGATCGGGACCGTGCGGGCCGCGTACCGAGCGCGCGCGAGCGACGAGGCGGTGTGAGGAGGTGCCGATGGCGGGCATCACGATTCCTCCAGAAGTCCTCGCAGCCATGCCGGCTCGCTTCGGGGTGCGGTCGCCGCAGCTGGGTGGCCCGACGGCGAGCAGTACGCAGTTCTGGGCGCTCCTGGCCCAACGTGGCGTCGCAGTGCCTGGTGCCGCGCAGGGCGTCCCCGGCACTGGTGATCCGCTCCAGGCGCTGCGCGGTTCCTGGCCGGTCAACGGCCCAGTGACCTCGACCTTCGGTCCGCGTTCGCTCCTGCCCGGGGAGACCTTCCACCACGGCATCGACATCGCCGTGCCGGAAGGGACGCCGGTACGGGCCACTGCGGGCGGGACGGTGCGTTTTGTCGGCACTACGGATGGCTACGGACTGCGGGTCGAGATCGACCACGGGAACGGTGTCACGACGCTCTACGCGCACCTGAGTGCAGCGGACGTCGTGCCCGGGCAACGCGTGGAGCGTGGGCAGGTGATCGGGCGGTCGGGGAACACCGGTGCGTCGACCGGGCCGCATCTCCACTACGAAATCCGGCAGAACGGTCGCGCGATCGATCCCGCGTCGCTCCTCTCCGCGACCGCTGTGCCCGCACCGTCATCGAGCGGGCTCGTGCAGCTCCCGTACGGTCAGCTCATCGTCCGTACCGCGCAACGGTACGGCTTGGACCCCGCGCTCCTGGCGGCGATGGTCAAGGTGGAGAGCGGGTTCGACCCGCGTGCCGTTTCGCCAGCTGGCGCCAAGGGGTTGTTGCAACTCATGGACGCGACAGCGAGAGCCCTGGGCGTACAGGATCCCTTCGATCCGGCGCAGAACCTGGATGGCGGAGCCAGGTTCCTCCGTCAGCTCCTGGAGCGTTTCGGTGGTGACGTGCGCTTGGCGTTGGCTGCCTACAACGCTGGTCCGGGAGCTGTGCAGCAGGCAGGCGGGATTCCACCCTACCCGGAGACGCAGCGGTACGTCGAGCTGGTACTCGCGACCTGGCGCCAGTTCGGCGGGACAGTCTGAGGAGGTGAGGCATGCCAGGGCCGATCGACCCGATCGAGGTACTCGCGCGGACACTCGATGCCCTCGCTGTGCGGCAGCAGGTGACGGCGAGCAACGTGGCCAACGCCGATACGCCAGGTTTCCGCGCGCAAGCGGTGCGCTTCGAAGAGCTCTTGGCGGCGATGCTCAGCGGGCGTTTCGCGCCCTTGCCGCTGGCGCGGACCGACCCGCGCCACATCGCCACGACGCCGGTCTCGCCTGCCTCGGTGCAGCCGCAGGTCTTCGAGTTGAGCGGCACACGGTATCGGGCGGACGGGAACAACGTCGACATCGAGCAACAGATGGGGCTCCTCGCGGAGACGACGCTGCGCTACAGCGCAGTGAGCGAGGTACTCGCACGCCGGCTGGCGATGCTGCGGGCGATGGCGAGCGGCGGGCAGGGCAGCTGAGGGGGTGTGAGGAGGTGCGGCGGTGGTGTTTCCGGTCGCGGTGAAGGTATCGCCTGGTACCTCGATGCTGAGCGGTCCCAGTCCGGGAGCGGTGACCGATGGAGCGCTCTTCCTCGCGGTGCTCGCTGCCGCGCTCGGCGAGGGAGAGGCGGCTGGTGGGGAACTCGCCCCGGCTGACGGGAGGGTCGAGCCTCTGCCCGACGAGCACCTGAGCGGTGACGCTGAGGAGAAGACACGCGCCCTCGTGGACAGTGGCGCGTTGGGTCTCGCTGGAGCGCTGCTACCGGTTCTGCTGGTCGAGGCGGGTCGAGTGCGTGCGGTGACTGGTGAGGCGGCAGGAGGGACAGCGGAAGCGCCGCTCTCGCAGTCGCTGCCGAATGCCGCACCCGCGGCTCCTGCACGCACGGCGACGGCGCCCGTCGCGCCGGGAGTGCTCGGTGGGACCAGCGGCGTGCCAGCGATCGTCGCGGAGAACAGCCTCACGGCGGCGGTACCGTCGACCGCTCCCGCGCAAGAGCTCACAGGAGTGGCGACACAGCCCGGCGAGCTGCCAGTGCAGGCCGCTCCGGCGGGTGACGCGAGCGCGGCGGCACCTGGTCAACGCCCGCCCCTCGGCGCGGCGAGCGCGGCGGACGAGGGGGCGAGTGCGTCGCTGCACGTGCCAGAGGGGCTGGACGAGGCGCGAGCGGCGCACGGAGGGATCGAGCCTCGGAGCGCGCCTCGGGTCGACCGCGGTGACCGTGTCGTGGGCGAAGTGGAGCAGTCCATCGCCGAGCGGTCGACGCACGAGCGCTCGGCGCGCGGTCCAGGGGCTGTCGAGCGGGTGCACGGGGAACCTGGCAGCGTCGTAGCACCGCCAGCGGCAGTACTCGGTCGCGAAAGCGGTGGCGAAGTGCCCCCGGCGACGCGAGCGGTGGAGCAGGTCGAACGCGGAGTCGGGCACGCATTGGAGCGAGGTGTGCGCCAGCTGCGGGTACGGCTCGAGCCTCCTGACCTCGGTGTGGTGGACATCCGCGTGCGCGACCTCGGCGGACGACTCGAAGTGGTCTTGGCCGCCAGCCGACCGGACGTGCAGCAGGCGCTGGAGGCGGGCCGCGAGGGGCTGCGGACGGCGCTGGCTGCCAACGGATTCAGCGTGCAGCGGCTCGAGGTGCAGCCCGCGACGGCGGCGAGCGGGCAGATGACAGTGGGCAGCGGGGAGTCCGGCATGACCTGGGGCGGTGACCGGTACGGCGCGCCGGGTGACGCTGGCCCGGGCCGCTGGGGCGTTCTCGGACCGGCCGAGCTGGCCGGCCGGGACGAAGCCGCGGAGCGGCAGCTCGAGACGGATCCGAGCCGCTTGGTCGATACGCGTGTGTGAAGGGGCAGTGCGATGAGCGTGCAGGGAGTGCTACCGAGCAACGGAGGAAGCGCCAACGGCCTGGCCGGTGCCGGACAGCTCGGCCCCGGTGGGCGGTTGGACAAGCAGGCCTTCTTGATGCTGTTGGTCGCACAGCTCAAGAACCAAGATCCGCTCAACCCGATGCAGGACCGGGAGTTCATCGCGCAGCTGGCACAGCTGAACACCTTGGAGCAGCTGCAGCAGCTCAACGCGACGATCGCCGCGATGGCCGAGCACGCCGCGCTCGGCCAGGTGGCCAACTATCTCGGTAAGGTCGTCACCGGCTTGGAACGCTCGAGCGGGCAGTTGGTCAGCGGGACGGTCGTGCGCGCGACCGTGATCGACGGTTCGGCGGTATTGGAGCTGGAGGGCGGGCAGCGAGTGGACGTCCGGGACGTGGTGAGCCTCGAGCTCGCGCCGGGACCGGGCGAGGTGGGTGACGGTGAGTCGAGCGACAGTTCGCCAGCCGGTAGCGACGGGCTAGGGGCGACTGGCGAGGACGAGGCGTAGGGCGAGGACGAGCGTCGGGAACGATCGGAGGGTACTGGCATGATGCGGTCGATGTTCTCAGCGATCTCGGGGTTGCGGGCACACCAGACGTGGATGGACGTCATCGGCAACAACATCGCCAACGTGAACACCACGGGGTTCAAGGTGGGGCGCGTCCGCTTCACGGACATCCTCAGCCAGCTGGTGCGCGGGGCGAGTGGGCCGACCGAGCAGCGCGGCGGGATCAACCCGCTGCAGATCGGCCTGGGCGCGGTGGTCGGTGCGGTCGACACCATCCACACGCAGGGTGCGCTGCAGCTGACCGGCAAACCGAGCGACCTGGCGATCCAGGGTGACGGGTTCTTCGTCGTCAGCGATGGGTCGCAGACGCTCTATACGCGGGACGGCGCCTTCGATATCGGTGCCGACCTGCGGCTGGTGAACCCATCGACCGGCTTCTACGTGCTCGGCTGGCAGGCGGACGCGAACGGCAACGTGGATCCGGCTGGAGCGGTGGGACCGATCACGATCCCGATCGGGCAGCAGCTGGACGCGGTGCCGACGACGCAGGTTACCGTGCAGGGGAACTTGGATGCGAACCAGGACACGGCTGCCACTCCGCCGCACTACGTCACCAAGGTGAGCGTGGTCGACTCACAGGGGAAGCGGCACGAGTTCTACATCTTGTTCCAGAAGACTGGCGCCAATGAGTGGAGCTACACGATGCAGGAAAACGATCCCCGAACCTCTACGAATGAAGACGATCCGGAGTTCCAATTGGGTGGCACCACGAGCGGTACGCTGCAGTTCGACGTGGACGGTAACCTCGACGTCGCATCTTCGTCCATCGGAGCGATCGATCTGGATGCGACTGCTGGGGGCGCGGACACGGTCACGTTGACCCCGGACTTTACCCGTCTCACCCAGCTGGCAGCACCGTCCACTGCGAACGCGGCAGCCAACGGTGCCCCAGCGGGAGCACTGACGACGTTCACCGTGAGCCAGTCCGGCGAAGTGCTGGGTATCTACTCGAACGGCGTGACCAAGGTAATCGGGCAGATCGCGCTCGCCCTCTTCACGAATCCAGGCGGCCTCATGAAGGTGGGCGGTAACGCCTATCTACCGACAGTGAACTCGGGTGAGCCGATCATCGGCGCGCCGGACACCGGTGGACGCGGCAAGATCGCCAGCGGCTACTTGGAGATGTCGAACGTCGACCTGGCGCAGGAGTTCACCAACATGATCATGGCCCAGCGCGGGTTCCAGGCCAACTCACGTGTGATCACGACGAGCGACGAGGTGCTTCAAGAGCTCGTGAACTTGCGCCGATAACAGGTGGTAGCGAGTCGTGCCGTGCGTCGTCCGGCCGGTCACGACCGGGCCGGTCCGGGGACGCGCGTGCTGAGCGGAAGGGCCGGTGCGGTGTTGTCGAAGGGGCTCCAGGTAGCGTTGCTCGTCGGGTCGCTGGCGGTGGCGGCGACCGGTGCTGCGCTGGTCTTCACGCCAGCTACCGGCGCTGCCGACGTGACGATCACGGTCAGTGGGACGGGCGATGGTACCGGGGATTGCTCCGGGTCCGGGAACACCCTGACCTGCCCGACGCTGCGCGCGGCGGTGATCGCAGCGAACGACTCGACCGACCCGGTGACGATCGAGCTGGGGAGCGGGACGTACACCTTGGAGATCCCGCCATCGACGGACGATACCGCGGCGAGCGGCGACTTGGACGTCACCAAGCGAGGCGGGGCGCTGACCATCCGCGGGGAAGGAGCGGACCGGACGATGATCGCGGGCATGTGGAGCGGTGAGGGTGACCGGCTGTTCGACGTCCGTGCCGGCGCCACGCTCGTCCTCGAAGGCGTGGGACTGACCGGCGGGCAGGCGGTGCACGACGACGCCCGCGATCACGATGGGGGCGCGCTCTGGGTCGGTGGGACGCTCCAGCTCGGTGACGTCGTGCTGGAGGGAAACACGGCAGCCGGAGACGGCGGCGCCGTCTTCGTCGCGTCGTCCGGCGTCGTCACCGCCCGTGCTGACGCGCGGGTCGTGTTGCGGGGCAACAGCGCAGGCATGACTGGCGAAGGCGGTACCGAGGGGAACGGTGGCGCGCTCGCAGTCGCGGGCACGGTCATGCTCGACGCCCGCGTGACGTTCACCGGGAATGCGGCTACCGGTGCCGGTGGGGCCGTGTGGGTCGATGGCGGGCGACTCGTCCTGGGTAGTCAGGTGGTGCTCGGTGGGACGAGCGAGACGGACGCGAACACTGCGGGCACCGACGGCGGAGGCGTGGCGGTGGCCGACGGTGTCGTGGAGCTCAACGGCACAGTGGTGCGCGGCAACCGGGTGCCGCTCGAGGTGAGCGAGGACGCCAGTGGCCGAGGTGGCGGACTCTGGGTCGGCAAGGGGCAGCTGACGCTACGCGGGAGTACGGTGACGAAGAACGCAGCGGCCCGCGGGGGAGGGCTCGCGTCCGATCAAGGGACGCTGACCATCCTGGACAGCCACGTCACGGAGAACCGTGCCACCCACGACGGGGGCGGACTCGCGCTCCTCGGCAAGGGGAAGGCGCAGGTCGTCGGTGGCACCGTCTCGGGGAACGTGGCATCCGCGGGGGATGGCGGTGGGATCCTCAATGCTGGCACAGTCGCACTGTCGCGCACGGTGATCGAAGGGAACGCCGCCGAGGCCGGTTCGGGGGGCGGCATCGCCAACAGCGGGACGCTGGAGTTGAGCTCTCCGGAAACCGTGATCGTCCGCAACAACCGGGCGCGTGCTGGCGGGGGGATGGCGAACAGCGGGAATGGGCTCTTGCGCAGCCTGGTCGTCCAATACAACGAGGCGACTCAGGACGGCGGTGGGATTTGGAACCGGGGCGAACTGCGCCTGGAAGGAGCGACCATCGAGGGCAACCGGGCGCAGGCCGGCGGCGGTGGTATCTGGCACGAGGGAACCGGGACGCTGGCGGTGCAGGGAAACGCGGTCGTGCGCCGGAACGAAGCGGCGTTGGACGGCGGCGGGATCGCCGCGCGCGGCAAGGTTACGCTGACCGGTGTCACGGTCGCGGAGAACAGCACGAGTGGCTCGGGCGGAGGCATAGCAGTAGCCGCGGAGGCCGCCTTCCAGCGCGCACAGATCATCGACAACCGAGCGGGTGCCGACGGCGGTGGTCTGGTCGTGCTCGGGAGCGGGAAGGTGACGCTGGCGGACACAGCGGTCCGGCGCAATTCCGCCGGGCAACTCGGCGGGGGCGTGGTCGTGCGGAGCGGCGGGCAGCTGGTGGCGACGTCGAGCTCTGTGACCGAGAACCAGGCAGGATCCTACGGTGGGGGAATCGCCGTGCTCGGCACATTGAGCGCGACCAACGTGACCGTGAGCACCAACGTGAGCCAGCACGCCGGTGGTGGTGTGTGGGTCGGTCCGCAAGGCACGGCGGATCTCCAGTTCGCGACGTTGGCCGGGAACGCCGCCGCCGCGGGTGGTGCGCTCTACAACGACGGTGGAGCAGTCACGCTGCGCGGGACGTTGATCGCTGGGAGTCCCGGTGGCGGGAACTGCGGTGGGCTTGCGCCCGTCTCGCAGGGCGGCAACCTCGAAGACCGGGATAGCTGCCTCTTGCGCGGTGCTGGAGACCTCGTCAACGCGACACCAGCCCTGCAGCCACTGCAGGTCGACCAGGTGGGCGGAACGCTGTTCCACGCGCTCGGACTCGGGAGCCCGGCCATGGATGCCGCCGGTACCCAGAGTTGCCCCGGCGATGACCAACTGCACACGAAGCGGCCGCAAGGTGAGGGTTGCGACGTCGGGGCATTCGAGCTTCCGGTGCCCCAGCCGACGCCGTTGCCTACTGCGTCGCCGACCGCGACGCCGGTCGGGCCGACACCGGTCGCGCGGCCGGTGACTCCGACACCGGCTCTCGGTGGCGGTACCCCGATCATCGGCCCCGCAGTCACGCCGACGCCGACGATCGGCCTCCCGGCGACCGGTTCGAGCGAGCCAGGGGCTGGCCAGCGGGTGGTAGGGCTGGGACTGATCTTCGTGGGGCTCTCGGGGGTCGCGATCGGGGGGACCGGGTTGTGGCGATCCGGACGGCGGACCGAGCGGTAGACGGAGTGATCGGTGCGCGGGTTCGGCACGGTACTCGTGCTGGCAGTCGCGAGCTGGCTCGTCGGTATCGGCGCCGGGCTAGTCGGTGTGGTCGTACTCGGCAGTGAGGGACGCGTCGCCACGGCAGTGCCCGTGCGCACCGACGAGCGTGCTGCGGCCGTGCTCCTGACCAGCAGGCGGAGCGAGAGCGGTCGTACCCCGACGCGGACGGCGTCCAGCGTCGCGACACCCACAGCCGCGACGGCGAGCGGACTGATCGCTCGGGTGCGGATCGCGACGATCGGTGTCGACGCACCGGTCGTGGTGAAGGGGCTGGATGCGTCGCGGCGGATGGAGGCGCCGGACGGTCCCGACGAGGTCGCGTGGTACGACTTCACCGCGCTGCCAGGGCAAGGGAGCAACATCGTGCTGGCGGGTCACGTCGACTTCGCGGGTATCGGGCCGGCAGTCTTCTGGGACCTGTGGCGTGTCCGCGTGGGCGACCTCGTCGAGCTCGAGCTGGTCGACGGGCGGGTACTGCGGTATGCGGTCACCGGATTGGAGACGGTCGACGAGGCACGCGCTCCGGTGGAGCGGATCGTCGGATCGACGCCCACGGAACGGCTGACGCTGATCACCTGCGCTGGAAACTACAATCCAGCCACCGGTCGATACGACCAACGACTGATCGTCGTGGCGGTACCGGTCGACGAGCGCTGAGCGCCTCGTAGCGGCGGGTCGTGTACTGGTACGGGTCGGCCACGCGGATGACGGATCGCGCAGATTCCCCTTGCTCGAGGTGACACTGCTCCTGACATACCGCGGCGTGTCCGAAGTGCCGAGAGCGAAAACGGCGAGAAGTCTTGCTGCTTGCAGGGACGCTCGTCCTTCAGGCAAGATGACCGGTACTCGAAAACGGTCGAGAGGAGCGAGGATTGCGCAGGAGGGACGAGACCATGGACGAGCGGCCGACACTCGGGTTCGTCGGGTTGGGAAACATGGGGCGCCGGATGGTGTTGCGCCTGCTCGAGGCCGGGTATCGGGTGTTGGTGAGCGACCGCCGGTGGGAAGTCGCGCAAGCGCTCGAGTTACATGGGGCTGTAGCGGTTCCGACGCCGCTCCTGGTGGCTGACGAGGCTGACGTCTTCCTGACCTGTCTACCTGGCGACGAAGAGTTGTACGAGGTGTACATCGGTCCAGAGGGGGCGCTCGAACACCTGCGGCCGGGATCGATGGTGATCGACCTGAGCACTGCCTCCCCGATGAGTCTGCAACGTGTCGCCGCCGAAGCGAAGGTGCGGCAGATCGACGTGGTGGACGCGCCGGTCGGCGGTGGGCCGGTCGAGGCGAGTGCCGGTGAACTGACGGTCATCGTCGGTGCTGACCCGGCCGTCTTCGAGCGAGCGCTACCCATCCTGCAGGTACTCGGCCGCGACATCTTCTTGGTCGGTGACCCCGGTATGGGGAAGGTCGTCAAACTGGTCAATAACCTGATCGCTGGCGTGAGTCTGGTCGTGATCGGTGAAGCGTTGGCGCTCGCGGCGAATGCTGGTGCGGATCTGACGAACGTGTACGAGGTGATCCGGTCGAGCAGCGGTGGTTGGAAATTGTGGACGGAAGTCGTACCGGAACTGCTCGGTGAGGGTCAGGGGACGGCTTTCCGGCTCGAGCTGATGAAGCGGGACATGGAGTTGGCCATGCGCCTCGGCAGCGACGTGGGCTCGCCGGTGCCGCTGGCAGCGCTGGCGCACCAGTTCTACGTGGCGGCGATGGCGCGTGGTTGGGGTGGTGCGGCGGCGCACGAGGTGGCGCGGTTGGTCGGTCGGCTGGCCAACGTGCAGTTCTCGGTCAGCCGATCGTCGGCGAGCGATCTTTTGGCCGCGGAGTGAGGTGCTCAGGCTGCACCGAGGTAGGCGGCCTGGACGCGAGGATCGTTGACCAAGTCGTGGGCGCTGCCGCTGAGGACGATGGAGCCGGTCTCGAGGACATATCCCCGGTGGGCGACTTCCAACGCCATGCGGGCGTTCTGCTCCACGAGCAGGATGGTGGTACCGTCACGATTGAGACGTTGGATGACCTCGAAGATGCTCTCGACGAGGACGGGCGCGAGCCCCATCGACGGCTCGTCGAGGAGGAGGATACGGGGCTGCATCATGAGGGCGCGGCCGATGGCGAGCATCTGCTGCTCGCCGCCGGAGAGGGTGCCTCCAGCTTGGTGGCGACGCTCGGCGAGACGCGGAAAGAGCGAGAAAACGTAGTCCCGGCGGCGGGCGATCTCGGCGCGGTCCCGCACGGTGAAGGCCCCTAGTCGCAGGTTCTCCTCGACGCTCAAACGGGGGAAGATTCGACGCCCTTCCGGGACATGGCCGACCCCCAATTCGACGATTTCGTGGGGTCTGCGGTGGGTGATGTCCGTCCCGTCGAGGAGGATGCGGCCGGCGGACGGCCGGACGAGGCCGGAGATCGCGCGGAGTGTCGACGTCTTCCCGGCCCCGTTGGCCCCGAGGAGCGTGACGATCTCGCCCGCTTCCACTGTGAGCGAGATCCCCTTGAGCGCCTGGATGAGTCCGTAATGGACGTGGATCCGTTCCACCTCAAGGAGTGCCATGCTGTCCGGCCTCCCTTTGCTCTGCGAGACTCGGCTGGCCGAGACCGCTCGCCGCACCGCGACCCAGGTAGGCCTCGATCACTCGCGGGTCGCGCCGGACCTCATCGGGTGTTCCTTCCGAGATCTTCTCGCCGAAGTCCAGCACAGTCACGACGTCCGAGATGGTCATGACCACCTTCATGTCGTGCTCGATGAGCAGGATGGTCAGCTGCCGCTGGTCCCGCAGCATGCGGATGAAGTCGATCATCTCGTGCGTTTCCTGGGGATTCATTCCGGCGGTCGGTTCGTCGAGGAGGAGCACCCGGGGGCGCAAGGCGAGCGCGCGCGCGATCTCCAACCGTCGCTGGTCACCGTACGGGAGATTCGCGGCGATCGTCAGCTCGCGACCGGCCAGGCCGACGAAGGCGAGCAGTTCCTCTGCTTCGCGCTGTGCCTCGCGTTCGACGCGTCGGAACCTGGGCGTGCGGAAGATAGCGTCCAGGAGCGTGTACTCGAGGTGCGGATGTAGACCGATCAGGACGTTCTGGAGTGCGGTGAGGTGCTTGAACAAGCGGATGTTCTGATACGTGCGCGCGATGCCGAGGCGGGCGACGAGGTCCGGTCGGAGACCGGCGATCGACGTTCCATCGAAAAGGATGTCACCCCCGTCCGGGACGAGAAAGCCGGTAATGCAGTTGAAGAGCGTCGTCTTGCCGGCGCCGTTCGGGCCGATGACGCTGTGGATCGTGCGCTCTTCGACCGCGAGGTCGACATCGCGGAGGGCGACCAAGCCCCCGAACCGCTTGGTCAAGCGACGTGTCTCGAGCAAGGGCATCGTCGTGCGTACTCCTTATCCTCGACCAGTAGCGATCTCGGCGGGGGCGACTTCCCGCTCCGCCTCGACTGCCTCTTCCAACTCGCGCCGGTGCACCCGTTCCGGCAGCAGACCAGCAGGCCGGAAGATCATCATCACGATGAGAACGACGCCGTAGACGAGCAGCCGATATTCCTGGAACTCCCGCAAGAGTTCTGGCAGGCCGACCAGTGCGAGCGCTCCGACGACGACGCCGGGCAGGCTTCCCATGCCGCCCAGGACGAGCAAGGCCACGACGTTGATACTGACGAGCAGGGAGAAACTGGCGGGAACGACCGAGCTGACGAGCGAGGCGAAGAGTGCACCGCTGAGACCACCGAGCGAGGCACCGATCGCGAAGGCCGACAGTTTCCCGATGACGCGGTTGATTCCCATCGCCTGGGCGACGAACTCGTCTTCGCGGATGGCGAACCAGGCGCGGCCGAAGCGCGAGTCGCGGAGAGCGACGCTGAGGAACCAGCCGAGGAGGCAGGCGAGGAGTACCAGGTAGTAGAAGGCCTGTGGCGAGGCGATCCGCCAGTCTCCCAACTCGGGTCGGGCGATGCGGGTGATCCCCTGTGCGCCGCCGAGATATGGCTTGAGCCAGTCGGAAAGGACGAGGAGCCGAACGATTTCGCCGAAACCGAGCGTCGCGATGGCGAGGTAGTCGCCGCGCATGCGCAGCACCGGTAGACCGACCAACAGCCCCGAGAAGATGGTGGCCACGATCGCGATCGGCAGCGCGACCCAAAAGCTCAACTGCGGACCGTACGCGAGCTCGGGAGACGTCAAGACGGCCATCGTGTATGCGCCGACGGCGAAGAAGGCAACGTACCCGAGGTCGAGCAATCCGGCGAAGCCGAGCACCAGGTTGAGTCCCAGACCCATCAGGATGTAAAAGCCGACGAAATTCGCGACGTTGCTCAGAAAGAGTCCCGCCCAGAGGGGGATGCTGGCCAACAAGAGGAGCAGCAGAACCGATGATCCAGTCCGGCGCGGTGCCTCAGGTAACCGTGCCCAAGCTGGCGAGAGCCGCGGTGCGAGAAGCCAACGGGCGCTGTAGAGAACGAGCGCGACGACGAAGATGACGATCGCTCCCGGCGTGGTGAGGCCCGTCGAACCGTAGAGAAAACCGGTGAGTCCCCTCGGTAGGAGTGGTCCGACCACATCGCGCAGAAGACCCAGGAGAAGCGTCGTAACGAGTGCCGAGAGGAGCGCACGCGGCCACGGGGAAGGAAGCGATGCCAGTAGCGTGGCCAGGATGCCGCTGGCGAGTCCGATGGCCAGCGTCTGCAGAGTTCCCGTCGTGACGTCAGCCGCGCCGAAGCGCAGCAGGCGAGCCAAGTCGGGTGTGGCGTTCAAGAAGACGGCGCGGAGGTTCACCTGGGCGATCACTAGCGAGAGGACGATCGCCATGAGGCTGGTGATCACCCCGGTCAAGGCACCTAAACCGGCGCGTGGAAGCGCACCCGCAGCGCGTCTCGCGGCGACCAGTGCGGTCACTGCGATCAAGGCGATGAGCAAGACGGAGCTGAACGTGATCGTCTCGCCGATCAGACGCCGGCTAGCGAACGCTGGGACGAGCCCGACCAAGCTGACGTGCCAGAGAGCTAGACCACCGACAACTCCGGACAGGATGGCGCGTCGTACGAGCCGCGACGTCACACCCGTTCCTCCCCGCCGAGTCGCTCACCGAGGATGCCCGTCGGGCGGAAGATCAGGATGAGCACCAATATCGTGAAGGCGATGACGTCCTTGAGCTGGTGTGCAGCCCGAACACCGTAGCCGTCGAAGAAGAGGCTTGGCCCGACCGACTCGATGACCCCGAGGACCAGTCCACCGAGAGCAGCGCCTGGGAGATTGCCGATACCACCGAGTACCGCTGCTGTGAACGCTTTGATGCCGGGCAAGAAGCCCATATAGAACTGCACCTGGACGAATACGAGCGCATAGAGGACTCCGGCGATCCCCGCCATGAAACCACCGACCGCGAAGGTCGTCATGATCGCTCGGTCGACGTCGACCCCCATCAAGGCAGCGGCTTCGCGGTCTTCGGCGACGGCGCGGATGGCGAGCCCTGCCCGCGTGCGCTGGAGGAAGAGCACGAGCAGCGCGAGCGTGATCAGCACACCCACGATCACCGCGACTTGCGTCTTCTGGAAGATCCAGAGCTTTCCCTGGAGCACGGGTATCGTCGGATAGGCGCGGACACCGCTCCCGAAGAGCCCGCGGAACGTGTACTGCAGGAAAAAGGAGGCACCGACGGCGGTAATCAGGGGGACGAGGCGAGGCGCGCCACGCAGCGGGCGGTAGGCGATCCGTTCGACCGATACGGCGACGGTCATCGACACCAATCCGCCGAACAGCAGCATCGCGACGAGACTGATCCAGGGGTGAGCCTTGAGGAAGCCGCTGCGGTTCAGGAAGTCGGCGAAGAAGAACGTCGTCATCGCTCCGCTCATGAAGACTTCGCCGTGGGCGAAGTTGATCATGCGCAAGACGCCGTAGACCATGGTGTATCCGAGCGCGATGAGCGCATAGATCGATCCCTGGGCGATACCGAAGACGACGAAGTCTCGCCACTGCTGTGCCGAGTAATGGCCGGCGCGCAGCGTCAAGATGGAACCGATACCGACGATCGCCAAGAGGGCGATGCCGATCGTCCACACGATCAGCTGAGAGACATCGATACGCCGACCACCCGTGAGAGCGCGGAGGGGATGCACCGCGATGCTCACCGAACGCTCCTCTCGGACCCCTGGAACAGGAACGCTGCCGGGCAGGGGAGCTGCCCGGCAGCGCCATGCCGTCTAGCCGTCACGGGTAGATCTTCCGGATCGCACTCTCCGGCCACCCAGCTGTGTCGGTGGCGTACACCTCGTAAACAGCGATCTTCGGATCGGCACAGTCGCCGTTTTGGTCGCAGGTGAGGTTACCGGTGAGGCCCGGAAAGTCCTTCGTCTGGTAGAGCGCGTCGCGGAGTGCCTGCCGCGGGATATAGAGCGTGCCGTCCGGTGCTTGCACCGCGACCTTCTTGATCGCCTCCACGATCATCATCGTCGCGTCGTAGGCGTGGGCATGGAACCCGGCGACCGGCTTGGTCCCGTACTTCTGTTGGTACTTGCGGACGAACTCTTCGTACTTGGGACCGAGCACGGTCAGATCCGGCCCGCTCAGGTACATCCCGACGGCTGCCTCACCCGCGTTGTCGACAGTCTGTGGCTCGAGCAGGCCGTCAGCCGACATGAGTTTGACGTTCTCGAGCCCGCTGATCTCCTTCGCCTGGCGCGTGATGAACGAGCCGGCAGGATTGAAGATCGGGTAGTAGATCAGTTCAGGCTGCTGCGTGGCGATGCGGGTCAGCACTGGGCGCATGTCGGTGTCGTCGGGACTGACCGCTTCCTGAGCCACTACAGTACCACCGAGTTCGCGCACGACGTCGGCGAAGACGTTCGCCAGCTGCTCGGCATAGAGGCTGCCGTCGTGGATAGTGGCGACGCGCTTGAGGCCGAGGTGCTTCACCACGAACTCGGCGGCGACCCGTCCCTGGACCTTGTCGTTGTGAGCGACGCGCAGGTATCCCGCCACGTGCTTCGCCGGATCGGTCAGGTCAGGGGCAGTGTTCGACGGGGAGACCATCACCAGGCCCGCATCGGTGATGATCGGTGCAGCCACGCGCGCCTCCGAGGAGCAGGACGAGCCGACGATGGCGACGATCCGCGGATTGGCCGCGAGGCGCGTCGCTGCGGCTTGGCCGCCCTCGGGATTGCAGCCACTGTCTTCGCCGACCAACTGGATCGGATGGCCGAGCAGCTGGCCACCGAGGTCGTCGATCGCGATCTCAATACCGCGCTTGGAGTCTTCACCGAGCTGTGCCGTTCCACCCGAGACTGTGAGCATCCAAGCGAGGACGATCGGCTCACCGGGCTTGATCTCGAGGACACCGATCGGGTCGCTCGGCTTTGTCGCCTGCGCTTGCGGCGTCGCCTGCATCGCCGGCGTCGGCGAGGCTGCTGCGGCAGTAGTCGGCGTCGGGCTCGGTTGCGCGGCCGGTGCAGACGTCGGAGTCGGCTCCGCTCGCTGACAGGCTGCCAGCGCGAAGACGACCGTGAGAAGCAGTACACCGAACAACCGGGCTGGCGTTCTCATCCTTCCCTCCTCACGTGACACGCGCTCCGACGAGCTTCTCCGTACCCGTTACCGGAACCAGGTGTACACAATGCCATTCTGGCATAGAGCGGGAAGTCGAGTCAAGAGGATCACCCTAATCCATCTGCTCACAGGAGGAAACGGCCACCAGTGCAGCGGCGCACGAGGCTGCGCCGCGGAGTGCTCGGTTCGCCGGAGGGGAGGACGCATGGCGAGGACGCGCGGTCACACCTCTCTGCATCGTTGAGGGAGCAGCGGAGCGCGGGGTCGAGGAGTGCAACACACCTGAGAGTCGAGGGGTGTCGTGCCTCCGGAGGGCATCGGTACTGACGGGTACCGGCACCGTTGCGCACCGGGTGGTGGGTTGCCTGTGCATCGTCAGTCCCGCGGTCGCCGGCGAGTCGACCCAACTGAGGTCGTGCTCACCAGACTCGCCTGCGTGTGGCACGTCCTTCGGGCGCGCGGCTACGGATCTCGGTTCGGTGGTGCCGCGATGGCGTTCCAGACAGGGACCAGCGAGTTGCCTGAGACACGGTAGAACTGGCGATCGGGAAAGGCAGCGAAGAGTTCCGCGCTGCGCGGACCGAGGTCGTGCGCGTAGAGGACAGGCGAGTCGAGCAGGGGACTGTTGCGGACGAAGTAGGGAGCGTACTCGGTCCAGTAGGGGACTGGTACGAGGACGACGGAGTTGGGCGGCGCCTGGGTGGCGATGGTGCGCGCGGGCTCGGCGTGGATGTCGTACCACCAGCGGTAGCTCTGCCACCACGGGACCCCTGTCGCGAACACACCCCACAAGACCAGCGCGAGGAGTGCCAGGACCCCTCCCCAGACCAGCCGAGCAGGCAGTTCGTCGCGCAGCGTGACGACCTGCCACAGCCAGCGAGCGCCGAGCGCGACGAAGCGCAGTCCACGCGCGCTGAGCAGAACCAAGGCAGCGAGCGCCTCGAAGTAGTACCGCGGCCCGTACATCTGTCCTGCTGCCCAGTACGCGGTGTGCAGCCCGATGAGGCTGCACACCTGGGCCGCGAAAACGAGATCCCAGACGTTGTCGCGCGGGAGTCCGCGCCCCGGTACACGCTCGAGGGCCGAATGGAGGGCGAGCCGCGCCGCCGCAACGAGCGTCGCCAGTGCTGCTGGGGCGAGGTCCAGTCGACCCGGCCAGCCGAAGAGCACCTCTTCGAGGTGCCTGATATTGAAGCGCGTATTGAAGAGCCCCTCGGTCACGGTGTGCTGGCCATCGGGGGAGATGCCCGGGCCGAAGCCGACCCTGTCGAACGGCCACCATAGCTCGTACCCGAAGACCAGCGGGTCACCGGTGGTCAAGCGGTTGTAGGCGAGCAGCGCTGCAGCGCCGAGGCAACCACCAGTGGCGTAGATCGAGGCAACGGCTCGCCAGTCCGGTTGACGCCAGAATCGCCACAGGGACCAGACCATGAAGGGAAGCAGCACACCGAGCGCGGTGAGCGGCCGCGCCAGGACGAGCAGCGCGATCGCCACCGCACCGGGGAGAGCCCGCAGGATTTGCGTCGTCTGCAGGGTCGTGGCGAAGGAGAGCATGAAGACCAGGGTGAGCAAGAGACAGACCGTATGCGCCATGAACGATGCTGACTGCAGTAAGAAGAAGGGCGAGCTGGCGAGCAACACTGCAGCCAAGAGGCCAGTCGAGCGGTCACCGTACAACCGTTGGGCCAGGATCGTGACGAGCAGAACGGATAGCCCTGCGCTGAGCGCATTGACGAGCGCTGGGTATCCGAGCAGGACACCGAGCGAGAGGACCAGAGGATAACCCGGTGGATATTTGCCGAACCAGAGACCGTCATGCACGATGACGAAGGGAATAGCGAAGGCGTCGGGTATCGGCGGTGCCGGGGCGACGAGGTGGCCGCGGGCGATGGTGGCTGCTTGGAACAGGAATGCGACTTCGTCCTCGGTGTGCGGCACCGCTTCGAAGATCGTCCGGTTGAGGACGAGGCTGACGACGGTCACCACGCTCGCGAGCAGGAGCGCGAGCGGGTCCGGCCGGAGACGTCGAGCGATTTGCACCACGTGACACGGTTTCCCAGTACACCGAGACGGTGAAAAGCGCATGCGGCCACGAACGGGTGCGTGCCGCAAACCCTCGGTCGAGACCTGCTGCGGAGTATACCGCGCAGCGCGTCCGTAGGCTGCCCTGTCCCAGGGCAGGGGACAGCGTGCCCGGCAACCGTGCGTGCAGTGCGGAGGGCACGTGCCCGGCGAGGACGCGTGAGAGCGTGCGGCTGCGATCCGGCGTTCGTGTGGACGATGGGTGCAGCTGTGCGGGAAACTTGTGTGACCGGGCTCGCGGCGGCGTCGCTTGACAGGAAATTGTCTCGCCTCTAGGCTGAGGACACCGGAGACGAGCGGGTCTCTGCGACGAGGTCAGGAGCGTTCGCCGCGGGACGTGTAGTGCGGTGACGGTGAGCGAGGGGGTCGGGCCGATGCCGTACGAGTACTTGGACCACGAGGCGGATATCGGGCTCGAGGCGACCGGAACCACGTTGGAGGAAGCGCTCCAGGACGGTGTGCGAGGACTGCTGGCGCTCCTGGTGGATCCGGAGACCGTAGAACCGAGAGAGGTAGTGACGATCGAGGCCAGCGGCGACGACCCTGGATCGCTCTACGTCGCGCTGCTCAACGCGGTGCTGGCTGCGGTCGACCTGCAGCGGATGTTTTTCCGCGACTTCGAGGTGACCCGGCTCGAACGGGTCGACGACCACTGGGTCGTCGAGGGCCGGTTGTACGGTGAACCGATCGACCTCAGCCGGCATGCAGTCGAGATCGAGGTGAAGGCGGCGACCTACGGAGGGCTCTTGAGCGAGCAGACTGAGACGGGGTGGCGGCTCCGGTGTGTCCTCGATCTCTGAGGGACAACTCGGGCCATGCAGACAGGGAGGGTCGACGATGAGCACGTCACTGAAGATCCGCAAAGTGCACGACTATCTGTTCGAGATTCCGGCGCACGGCAAGATGCGTGTGCCGGCGCGGCTCTATCTCGACGAGCGATCGCTCCGCGAACTGGTGGAGAACCAGAGCAGCGAAGAATGGAACGCGGTGCGCCAACTCGAGAACGTCGCTTGTCTCCCCGGTATCGTCAAGGCGGCGATGGCGATGGCCGACGTGCATCCCGGCTACGGGTTCCCGATCGGCGGCGTGGCTGCGTTCGACCCGAAGGAGGGTGGTGTCATCAGCGTCGCCGGGGTGGGGTTCGACATCAACTGCGGTGTCCGCTGCCTGCGGACCCACCTCACGCGGAGCGACATCGCCGGGAAGGAAGAGAAGCTGGCCGATACGTTGTACGAGGTGATCCCAGCGGGGCTGGGTAGCACTGGCGAACTCAAGCTCTCGACGAAGGAGATCGACCGGGTGCTCCGCGAGGGAGCGCGGTACGCGGTCCGACTCGGCTATGGTCGTGAGGAGGACTTGGAGTACATCGAGGAACACGGCTGCTTGAGCGATGCCGACCCTTCGGTGGTCAGCCATACCGCGAAGCAGCGGCAAATGGCGCAAGTCGGCACGCTGGGATCGGGCAACCACTACGTCGAAGTGCAGGTAGTCGATCAGATCTACAATGCGAGGGCAGCGGAAGCATTCGGTCTGGAAGTCGGCCAAATCGTCGTGATGCTCCACACCGGGAGCCGTGCGCTGGGGCACCAGATCGGGACTGACTATCTGCCCTTCTTGGAGAAGGCGACGAAGAAGTACGGCATCGAGGTGCCTGACCGCGAGCTCGTCTGTGCCCCGATAGAAAGCCCGGAGGGGCAGCAATATTTCCGCGCCGTGATGGCTGGTGCGAACTGCGCCTTTGCGAATCGGCAGGTACTGGCGCATCTGGTTCGCCAAGCATTCTGGAAGGCACTGCGCGTGCCTGATACCGCGATCGAGACGCTCTACGAGGTCGCCCACAATACCGTGAAGTGGGAAGTGCACGAGGTAGACGGTGAACGTCGACGCCTGCTGGTGCACCGCAAAGGCTCGACGCGCGCCTTCGGTCCGGGCCGGCCGGAGCTTCCGGAGCGGTACCGCGCGGTCGGTCAGCCGGTGCTCGTCGGTGGCACGATGGGGACGGCGAGCTATATCCTGGTCGGGACCGAGCAGGGGATGCGCGAGACGTTCGGCACCGCGCTCCACGGCGCGGGTCGGGCCAAGTCGCGACGGCAAGCGAAGCGGCAGTATCCGGCTGACCGGATCATCGAGCAGTTGCACAAGCAGGGGATCCTGGTGCGGGCGCATGGAAAGGCTTCGATCAGCGAGGAAGCACCCGGGGCGTACAAGGACGTGGAGCATGTAGTCGAGGTGATGTGCAACGCGGGGATCGTGGCGCGGGTGGCGCGACTCCGGCCGATCGTTTGCTTGAAGGGTTGACGCTGATGGCAGTTGACCGGCGCATGGCCTTCCTCTTCGACCTGGACGGGACGCTCGTCGACTCGGTCTACCAGCACGTGCTCGCCTGGCGGGAAGCACTGGAGGCGATCGGCATCGAGCTCTCGATCTGGCGCATTCACCGCCGGATCGGGATGAGCGGTGGCCTGTTCTTGGCTGGCCTCTTGCGCGAGACCGGGCGCACGGTCACCGCCGAGGAGATCCGCCGGGTCCAATCGGTGCACGCGGAGACGTATCGGCGACTGTTGAGCCAGGTGCGACCGCTGCCCGGTTCACGTGAACTGCTCGCCGAGCTGAGCCGGCTCGGCATTCCCTGGGCGATCGCGACGAGCGGTCGCTTGGAGAGCGCACGGCGAACGGTGGCGGTCCTCGGACTCGATCCGGATCGCATCCCACTCGTCACCCGTGACCACGTGCACCACGCCAAACCCGATCCCGATCTGTTCTTGGCTGCCGCACAGATGCTCCAGGTGGACATCGGCGAGACGATCGTCGTGGGAGACAGCGTGTGGGACATGCTGGCGGCTCGGCGAGCGCGGGCGTTGAGTGTCGGGCTCCTCTCCGGTGGTTACGGCGCGGGAGAACTCTTGGAAGCTGGCGCCTATCGGGTCTACGAGGATCCAGCCGACCTGCTCCGCCATCTCGACGAGGTCGGCGTACGCTCACCTGATTACGACTGGTCCCTGGTCGAGAGTCTGGCTGCGGAGGGCCGGGAACCGTTGTTACCCGAGGCATGAGGGGGAGTGGCTACTGTGGCCTCGCGGCGACACGGTGCCGGCGAGTGGTCAGTTGCGCGCTCCACCGGAGCGCCGGACGATCCATCAGGTCGCGCCGGAAGGGAAAAGGAGCTCGTAGCGGTCAGTGCGTCGGGGAAACGCGAGGATAGCGGTGCTCGACTCGGGATACCACGTCAGTCGAGCTGGTGCGGTGACGGAGCGCACGACACGCACGTCAGTCGACGATTCGAGCTCGAGGTAGAGGACCTCGCCGGGCGCGGTGGTGCCGGCCCGGGATGACTCGTGGACAGGGATCTCGATTCCGAGCAACCGCCCTTCATCGCCGACGTCCAGGATGCAGGTGAGGTCGAGGGCCGCAGTGCGCTCAGCGAGTCGTTCGACGAGTGGAGTGGTGGCGATCGTGACGACCAAGTGATCCGTCTGCGGATCGTAACACACGTGCATGCGTCGTGCCGCGTTCCGTCTCCGTGACCAGCGACTAAGCGTACCATGGAGGTTCGGGCGGAAAGACGACTCGAGGAGTGCCCGTTGAACTGGTACGAACGGTTCGTGAAATCGCTCCTGTTTCGCCTGGACGCTGAAGATGCCCATCATCTGGCGCTCGCCGGTTTGCAGGCAGTGGACACCATACCTGGTAGCACCGAGCTGCTCCGCAGCGTCATCCGTGCGCCGGAGGACGCTCGGCTGGCGGTCGATTTGGCAGGGCTGCGCTTCCCCAGTCCGCTCGGTTTAGCAGCCGGTCTGGACAAGGACGCCCGTGCGGTGGGAGCGTGGTACGCGCTCGGGTTCGGCACGGTCGAAGTCGGCACGGTGACGCCCTGCCCGCAGCCCGGAAACCCGCGACCGCGTCTGTGGCGCGTGCCCGAGGCAGAAGCGCTGGTCAACGCGCTCGGCTTCCCCAGCGTAGGAGCAGCGGCCGTGCGGGCGCGGCTGATCGGTCGCCGTTTCCCTGGTCCGGTCGGGGTGAACATCGGCAAGAACGCTGGTACGCCGCTCGAGCGTGCGGTGGACGACTACGAGGCGGCGTTGTTCACGCTCTGGGACGTCGCGGACTACGTAGTCGTCAATGTCAGTTCGCCGAACACGCCAGGCTTGCGGACACTGCAGGATCCGACCTCCTTAGCCCCCTTGCTCCAGCGTCTGGTCGAGTGCAATCGACTCCTCGCCGAGCTCCACCGTACCGTGCCGCGTCCGCTCTTCGTCAAAGTGTCGCTCGATATCGATCTGCGTGCGCTGGACGAAGTGGTGGAGGTCCTCGTGGAGGTCGGTGCGAACGGGCTCGTGCTGGGGAATACCAGTACCGATCCGTCGCTGCGACCGGCAAGTGCTGCAGGCTTACCGGGTGGTGTGAGCGGGCGTCCGCTGCGCGAGCGCGCCTGCTGGCTCCTGGCGCGGGTAGCGGAGCGGGCGGGGGAGCGGCTGGCACTCGTGAGCGTCGGTGGTGTCATGGATATCGACGACGTGGTGGAGCGATATCGCCTGGGCGCGCACCTGGTGCAGTTGTGTACCGGCCTGGTCTATCGCGGTCCAGCTTTCCCGGCGGCGGTGCTCCGAGCGTTGATCGGTTACCTCGATGCGCACGGGCTGCCCTCACTGGCGGCGATCCGCGGTCGCTGAGCGCGCGGGGATCACTCCCGTTCGCTGGTGGCTGCAGGAACGAGGTGTTCGAGCGGGTGGCCGCGGGTCTCTTTGCCCAGGATGAGAACATCGAGGGCGATGATCACGAAGACTGCCATGAAGAGCCCGAAGACGGCTGGCTGCGAGAGTCCGCCGGTCGTCAGCAGCCAGGGAGTGAGGTACGGAGCCAGTATGCCGGCGAGCCGGCCGAAGCTCGCAGCGGCGCCCGAACCGAAACCGCGGAGCGTGGTCGGGTAGAGCTCCGGCGTATAGGTGTAGACGACTCCCCACGCACCCAAGTTGAAGAAGGACAGCAAGCAACCCCACAGCACCAGGATCGGAGCCGTGCCGGCGTTCCCAAGCAGCCAGGCCGAGACGGCGGAGCCCAACAGGTAGATGGTGAGGGTCGCTTTGCGTCCCCAGCGATCGACCAAGTAGGCGGCGGAAAAGTACCCCGGGATCTGCGCCAGCGTCGTCACGAAGACGTACGAAAAGCTGCGAGCGACCGTGAGGCCGCGCTCGACCAGCAGTGAAGGTAGCCATGTGAACACCCCGTAGTACGCGAACACGATGCCGAACCAGAGGATCCAGAGCATCAGTGTCCGGCGTATCAACTGGCGGCTCCAGAGGGCGCGGAACTGCTCGATGAAGGATGGGCGATGTGGCGTTGGAGTGAGCGTGACGTCGGCGGCAGGGAAAGCGGCGGCGCGTTCGAGGGTGCGCAGGACCGCGACGGCTTCCTCGTGACGGCCGACGATGTCGAGGTAGCGTGGGGATTCCGGCAAGCGCCGCCGCAGGTAGGCGACGCTGAGGGCCGGTAGGGCACCGATGAGGAAGGCGACGCGCCAGCCCCACTCCGGGAGCTGGGGGACGACGAGGAGGCCGATGACTGCCGCGAGGATCCACCCGTATGCCCAGAAACTCTCGAGGATGACCAGCATCCGGCCGCGGTGGCGGGCCGGTGCGAACTCGCTCACGAGCGTAGCGGCTACCGGCAGCTCACCCCCAAGCCCGATGCCGGTGAGGAAGCGGACGACGAGCAGGCTGGGGAGATCCCAGGCGAGCGCGCTCAGGAATGTCCCGCCACTGTAGAAGAGCAGGTTGGCGAGAAAGAGCGTGCGTCGCCCGTACCGGTCGGCGAGCCGACCAGCGAAGAGCGCGCCGACGAACATACCGAGAAAACCGGCGCTGGCCACCAGGCCGAGCTCGGTGCGCGAGAGATTCCAGTCGCGCCCCAGGCTGACCAGGACGAAGGCGACGAGCCCGACGTCCATCGCGTCGAACATCCAGCCGAGACCGCTCAGGAGCACGATCCGCCAGTGCTCGCGCGTCAGCGGCAGTTCGTCCAAGCGTTGGCTCAGCGTGCGCATGCCCTCACCCCCGACCTCCAAGTGATGATAGTGCGCGAGCGGGCCAGCAGTTGCCACGACAGAGGGGCAGTTGGCACGAGGCCTGTCCCAGCGAGTCATGCCGCGATCAGGCTTCCACGGTGGGGCTGGGTGCGATATGCTGCAGTCGGATACCGTCTCGTCGAGTCGAGAGGAAGCGACGATGCTTAGACGGGCGTGCGTCGACGCTCTCCTCCGTGAGGCGCAGCAGGATGCGTCGCGTCGGTCGCGTGTCGCGGGTGGGTGCCTCCGCCTCTGGTGGCGACGTCGGATCGGTGGCGTGTCGATGGAATCACAGGGATTCCCGGGGAACCGGGGGCGAGCATTCGCGGCGGTCGTGTCGTGCCGTGCATGTCACCGTGTGGTTTCCTTACCATGCGTCCAGGCTGCGTGCATGCTGAGTCGCGGTGGTGGAAGGTGGGTAAGGCGTCGAGGTCGATGCGGAAGGAGGCGGAGCGATGCCCATCTACGTGTTGCTCAGCACGCTCACCGATGACGGCATGGAGACCCTGCACGAGCACCCCGAGCGCATCAAGGAGGTGAACCGGGAGATCGAGCGCTTCGGCGTGAAGGTCCTCCACCAGTGGGCCGTGCTGGGGCCCTACGATTTCGTCAATATCGTCGAGGCGCCTGACAACGAAACCATCGCGCGCGTCTCGGTCGAACTGGGTGCGCGCGGCACCGTCAAGCTGATGACGATGCCGGCGATCCCGATCGACGACTTCATCGCGCGCCTCGCGGAAGGTCGCGCCGACGAAGAGGATGAAGACGAGGCCGACGAGTGACGGACACGTCAACCAAGGAGCGAGACCTGCTCGAGGTCAGGGCGCCGACCGGCTGAAGGCACCCTGGTCCGGTGCGGTGCGAGGACGTCCGATGCACCGCTCGCCGGTCGGCGGCTGGATCATTCGCTGTCGGGCTCGTTCGGCACCAGAACGACCGCGTTGCGGTACGTCTCTGCGTAGCGGTGATAGTCCACGATGAACGCGGACGTGCCCTTGATGGTGAGCACGCGCACGATGACTTGACCCTGGAGGGCAGTCCCGTAGGGGTTGCCGTGCATGGTCACGTACGAGCAGGGGGCGTAGAAGAGTCCCTGGACGAAGAACTCTCCGTTGCCTTGACTATCGAACGTCGAGCAATTGGCGATCCAGATCGCCATCCCGGCGAGTCCGCCAGGGTAGGGTGTCGTTGCCGGAGCCTCGAGGTGGATCTCGCCGTTCTTCGGGTCGACGAATGCGTTGCTGCCCGTGACGTAGAGCAGGACGCCGTGCGTCTCGAGCCGCGTGTTGGTATTGCCGAGCTCTAGTTGCGTCCCTTCTAGATAGACGACTGGCGGAACACCCTCTTCGGCTCGGAATTTGATGATGCGGGCTTGCGTGCACGGTCCACCCCCTTGGCTGCGCGGTAGGTCGCGCGGGAGATGGAGGGAACGATAGAGGCCCGGGCCGAGAGTCACGGTTTCCTCGCACGTGGGTAATGGACGACAGATATAGGGACCGGTGTAGCCGTCGCAGTTGGCGCGGTACTCGTACTGAATGTCGCGCTGGAGATCCGGTGGTACGATGTGACCTGCGAGCGGATCGGGGACGTAGTCGCCGAGTTCGGCGTTCAGGCAATCGTACTGCCAGGAGCCGTTCTGGTTGATCACGCCAGCGGCATCGATGCAGCCGTCGACGATGAAGGTCACGGTACCGCGACTATCGATCGCGGCATTCGAGCGGACGCTCGCACCGCGTCCGCTCAGTCCGCGACCGCGGACGTAGATGTCGGTCGTGCCGTTGGCGTAGATGCCGGGATCGGTGATGATGTCCTCGAGGGCTAGGAGCGCGTACTCGCCGGGAACGTGAGCGATACGGGCGGTCGCCCGTGCGCTGACCGCGAGGCGGTCGGTGCCGAGTACGGGGAGGAAGAAGAGCGGTACCTCGCGCTGGAGTCGCACCCGGACCGTGTCCGGTCGGGCCACGGTGACGGCCCCGCTCGGCAACGGATCGGTATAGCCACTCGCTGCTGCGTACTGGGCGGCCGCCTCGAAGACCTGACTGTCGGTCGACGTACGGATCAAGAGTTGGCGTGCGCCGGCAAGTGCGGCGGCGTCAGCGGCATTCTGGAGCAGACGGCGCTGGCTGTAGAGCCAGGCGGCGTCGGTGCCCAAGGCGGCGAACGCGAGCAGCGGCACGAACATGAGTGCCAGGAGAGGAAGTGCTTGACCGGGTGCCGGGCGATGCATGGCATCCTCCTCAGTAGTGGACGAGCATCGTACTGCTGGTGCGCATGGTGATGCCGCCGTTGGGGACGAGGAAGCCGATCAAGGGGCGGAAGGGGTACGTCACGACGACGGTGACGCGTTCGCCAGGCGCGAGCGAACCTTGCAGTTGGACGGTCACGGACTCGCGGTCGGGGACGGAGAGTCGTCCGAGAATGTACGCCCGCACGTTCGCCTCGGTAGCGAGTTGACAGGGAGGGTTCTGGGCACAGAGTTCGCCGTGCACGGCAGCATAGCGGGCTCCTTCGCGGGCGGCGTTGGAGAGTTCGCTGTACGCGTAGAAGGCCCAGCCGAACTCCATGATGCCGAACAGGAAGAGAAAGAGCAGTGGCGCGACCAGCGCGAACTCGACGAGATTTTGTCCGGTGCGGGCACGGCGTGCGCTCATGGCAGCACTCGCATTTCGGCCGTGCGTTGGACGACGAGCTGGTCCGCGAGTCGCTCGCCCGTCAGTGGGAGCGGTACAGGTAGCAGGGTCCGCATCGCGAGTCGTGCGGTCACGCGGACCGACACCGGGCGGGTACCGTCGTACGTGACTGTGGCGGCGACGGTCGGTTCCTGGCCGAACAAGAGCGGCAGTCCGGAAGCGCGGTATTCGTCGAGTGCAGCCTGGCGGATACCGGTGCTGTCGGTCGGCGCGAGCGAGCCGTAATGCGCTCCGACGCGTGCCACGTTCGTGAGCACGATGCTCGCGTAGAGCAACCGACCGTAGTCGACGACGGCAGCCAGGAGGAGCAACAGGAGGAGCAGGCCGAGGGTGAACTCGACCAAGGACTGGCCTGGCGGCGGAGTGCGGATGCGGCGCATTCGGCTGCTCCCCGCTGTGTCCGTCACGAGAGAAGGATCGTCGGAGCGCGGCCTCCGTGGTAGAGCTTTTCGTACCCGATCTGCACGGGCGGCTCTAGGCTGAATGGACTACTCGATGAGCCAGACCGTCGGGCGGGTGATCGTCAGATGCTCGACGTACTGGACACGGATATTGGTGTTGCCGTTCGTCGCAAAACGGTAGACGATGAGCTGACCGCGGGCCCAGGTGCCGCTGGCGTTCCCGCTCAACTCGAGTGTCCCGTCCGGAAGATAGACGATGCCGTCGACCTGAGCGCCGCTGTTGCCGACCATCCGCAACGTCGCTCTGTTGCCACGCGCTTGGAAGATCACCAATCCTGGCCTCATGCCGGGATAGGGTAGCTTCGCGGGGTCGGTCACGCCGCTCAGGACGTAACGGGTATTGCCGACGACGTCGAACGCCGCTCCAGGGCCGAAGTAGAAGAGCACGTCTCGGCCAGTGACGGTCTGGTTCCCGTGGAGGCGGAAGGTGCTGCCCTCGAAGTAATACAGGCCGGGTGGCAGGACCGTATCCGTGTTGCCAGTCACAGCGAAGTCGGACGATCGGAGATAGACCGAGACGTCACAGGGGAGAACGTCTTCCAGGCTGAAGTTTCCCTCGACGGCGAAGGAACTGTTCGTGAAGAAAAGGCGGAATTCCTGCCCTGACCCCGAGCAACTCGTCGGCTGGCCGACGAGGCGGAGTCGGGTGTTCCCGCCGAGCGAGAAGGACCGTCCCTCGAACACGTACGTCCCGGGTGCCAGTGTCACGACGGCGTTACCGATGACCGTGAACCCGTTGCGGAAGTAATAGAAACCGGGACCGAAGGTGACGGATCCGTTGCCCGTGTAGGTGACAAGACTGTCGAACTGGTACGTTCCCCCGGGGAAGACGAGCGATCCGTTTCCGCTAACGATGATCGCTGACGTGTGCCGGCCGGGTGGGCAAGTCACGGTGCTGCCGCTGGCCGTGCAGCTGGCGGCGGCCCCGCCTGGGGGACCGGGGACGCTCGGTCGCGGTGGTTCGGGCATCGTGGCGAGAGGGTCTTCGACGGGGGAGAGACCGCTCCGCACACCGTGCGCCGCCTCAAAGCGGCAGTTCCCGGTCTGGGAGAAGGTGAGCGCGGCGTCGATCGTCCCGTCGGCACGGAAGGTGCCGTTGCCGACGCAGCGCATACCGCCGTTGGACATCGCGCTGCCACCGATGACCTGGATCGTCACGTTCCCGATCAGGTTGACGGCGTTGGGGTTGTTCTGCTCCAAGGCGAGAAAGGCGTAGTCGGTAGGTTGTCGACCGACTTGGGCGGCTGCCTGCGCGGAGGTGTCCCACGGGCCGTTGTACACTGCGCCCAGGAAGAAGCGCTCGATCGCAGCAGTCGCCGAGACGCGGACGACGCGCTCGGCCGCGTCGACACGGACGTCGAGTCGAGTGACCTCCAACCCTTCACCGGGGTCATGATTGGCAGCGAGGTTGGTGGAGAACGCTGCTCGCGCTGCGGCTTCTGCTTGGGCGGGTGATGCGCCGTCGTACAGTGCCCGCGCCCCCGCCAGTGCGGCAGCGTCGACCGCGTTCTGGAGCAGGCGCCGTTCGGCGTAGGCGTAGGCGACGTCGACCGCCAGGGCGCTGAAGCCGAGCAGCGCGACCATGAGCAAGGCCAGCAGGACGAGTGCCTGCCCTGGGCGGGCGCGATGCCGGATGTGCGTGCCACGCAGTGCTCGAGCGACCATGAGCATGTCTCATTCGAGACGGCCGGTAGTTCTTCAGCGTGAATCATCGGCGAGAGCGCCGATCGCAGGTAGAGCCGATCGTACCGATCGAGCGGTACTCCGGCAGCGACGTGTCCTCCCGGCGCGTAGTAGGATGCGCAGCGGAAAGGAGAGTGCGATGGCCGCTCTGCATCTGACCAAGTGGGCGCGAGTGCTCGTCGATTACTCGCTCAGCGTGCAACCCGAGCAACTGGTCGTGATCCACGGGACACCGCTGGCTGCGCCGTTGATCCGCGAGGTGTACCGACTGGTGCTCGAGCGTGGAGCCTACCCGGTGGTGCAGGTCGCTCTGCCGGGGCTGGCGGAGATCTTTTACAAGACCGCAAGCGAACGCCAGTTGGCCTTTGTGACACCGGACGAGCGGCTCGGTCCGGAGCAGGCTGATGCGTTGCTCCGCATCCTGAGCGAAAGCAACACTAAGGCGCTGTCAGGCGTCGATCCGGTCCGACAGCAGCTGGCGCAACGGGCGAGGACGGAGTTGCGCCAGACCTACCTCGAGCGCGCCGCTGCCGGGAAATTGAACTGGTGCGTGACGCTCTATCCGACGGAAGCATATGCGCAAGACGCGGAGATGTCTCTGGCTGAGTACGAGGAGTTCGTCCTCCGGGCCGGCTTCCTCGATCGAGACGATCCGGTGGCTGCCTGGCGCGAGCAGTCGGCTCTGCAAGCGCGGCTCATCGAGTGGTTAGCGGACAAGCGCGAGGTGCACGTCCGTGCACCGGATACTGACCTGCGCCTGTCCATCGCGGGACGTCGCTTCGTCAATGCGGACGGGCGCAAGAATTTTCCTGACGGGGAGATCTTCACCGGGCCGGTCGAAGACTCGGTGGAGGGGACGATCCGTTTCAGTTATCCCTCGATGGTGCAAGGCAGGCAGGTCGAAGACATCCGGCTGTGGTTCGAAGGTGGGCGGGTGGTCAAGGCGGCCGCTGCGCGCAACGAACCGTTCTTGCACCGGATGCTCGAGACCGACGAGGGTGCTCGCTACGTGGGGGAGTTCGCGTTCGGGTTGAACTGGGCGATCTCGCGGTTCACTGGCAACATCCTCTTCGACGAGAAGATCGGTGGGACACTGCACCTCGCGATCGGTGCCGGGTATCCGGAGACGGGGGGTCGCAACCGGTCCGCGGTGCACTGGGACATGATCTGCGATCTCCGAGAGGAGAGCGAGGTCTGGATCGACGGTCAGCTGTTCATGAAGGACGGACGGATTCTCGTCTAGTCCAACGTCGCGAGGGCGACTGGCTGACCGTTCGGTGACGCCACCGTGGGATTGTTCTCGAGCGTGATCGCGAGCGCATCGAAGGTACGCAGCGATTCGCGCGGCGAGAGGAAGAGTTCAGCGTGCCCGCTCTCGTCGACCGGGAGGATGCCGACTGGATGGTACTCCTGGTCGCGGACGAGCCAGACCACGTAGGCCTGACCCGTGGCTGGTCGCGGCAATCGCTCGAGGGCGACCAGTGCCGTATTGCTTGAGGGATCGACGATGATCACCCCGTGCGCTTCGCGCGCCGCGCCGGTACCCTGGAGCCGGATGAGCAGACCGTCACGCTGGGCGACCAGTTGGACGACCGCCCGCCGCTGGGCATCGGCTTCGATCGCCTGGCGAGCCTGTCGCTCGGCCGCTCGTTGTTGCTCGACGAACTGCCATCCGAGCAACAGCGCGAGGAGGGTCGCTGCCAACGCAGCCGCCCGCGCGGGTCGGTGAAGCCAGGCGAGCACGCCGCTGGAACGGACGCGGGCGAGCAGGCTGCGTCGTGCCCGTGCTGGGACTGGTTGCGGAGGCGGCAGATAAGCCAGGAGATCGACGGTGCGGCGTGCTTCGGCGACGACCCGACGGCAGCGTTCGCAGACAGCGAGGTGACGCTCGACCTCTTCCAGTTCCTCGGTGTCGAGCGCGCCGAGAGCGTACCCGGGGATCAAGTCCAGCGGGCAATAGTGGTGGGCAGTGCTCGCCTCATCCATCGCCACCGTCCCCGTTATGGTGATCCTGGAGCAGGTGCTGCAGTTTCTGCATCGCCAGGCGCAACCGTGTCTTGATGGTCCCGAGAGGCTCGCCGAGGACCGCGGCGATTTCGCTGTGCGTGAGACCGGCGAAGTAAGCGAGTTCGATGGCCTGTCGTTGCGGTTCGGGTAGCTGTGCCATGGCGCGACGCACGCGGTCGCGGATCTCGCTGACCTCGGCTGCTTCCAGTGCCGTTGCCCTCTCGTCAATCGCAGCGACAGGGAGATCGACGAGGTCGACGAAATCGGCCCGCTGGGGGCGTCGCTGGCGTTGGCGGAGCGCGTCGACAGCCAGGTTGTGCGCGATACTCATGACCCAGCTCCCGAACGATCCGCGGCGGGCGTCGTAGCGGGCAGCCTGCTGCCAGACCCGCACGAACGTCTCCTGCAGCAGTTCCTCGGCCTCGGCGCCGTCGCCGAGCATGCGGTAGGCGAGCGAGAAGACGGGGCGTGCATAGCGATCGTAGAGGACTTCGAACGCTTGGATGTCGCCAGCGACGACACGCTGCACGAGGAGGTCGTCGGAGTCGCTCGAGGGCTCGATCGCCTGCGCCGCTCGGCGGGCCAACCCGCTCCACTGGACTATACGACGATATGGGCGACTCAGATGCATGTGCCTCGCTCCCCTGCTGACGCTGCGAGTATACCGCTGGTCGTTCAGGAAGCGCGCAGGGTCCGATCGTAGAAGGACGCGACGCGCTCCATGAAGAGGCGCCACGCCGCTGGCGAAAAGGCATGCCCCTCACCGGCATATTCGAAGTACTCGACGGGCTTGCCGGCGAGCTGGAGACTGTCGCGAATGGCGCGTGACCATTCGGGTGGCGTGACGGTATCGGCGGTGCCGATGTGGATCTGTACGGGGCAACGGACGAAATGGAAGTGGAAGAGCGGCGACGTCGCACGGAGGAACTCCTCGTCGCGTGCTGCTTCGGCGTAGAGGGAAGCCAGCGGATCGTCCGGTCGCGTGCCGTTTCCCCACTTCAGGATATTGTCGAGGTCCCAGCCGCTGACCGGCGCGTAGAGGACAGCAGCGCGGATGCGCTCGTCGATACAGATCGCTTTGGCGACGAGTCCCCCACCCATGCTGTGTCCCCACAGGCCGATCCGGTCGGGCGCGGCTCCGGGAAGGCTGGGAAGCGAACTGATCAAGTTGAGGGTATCGATGACGATCCCGGTACGGAAGTAATTGGGGCCGGGGTCCGAGCCGCCCCAACCACGGAAGTCAGGAGCGAGACAGAGGAAGCCACGGCGGGCGAGTTCGTCAGCTGCCTGGATGGTGTCGGCGCCAGTCCAATAGCGCTCAGGCGGGATGTACCCGTGACAGAGGATGACGACCGGGAAGGGGCCGTCGCCGCGCGGTACGTGCAACCCACCCGTGATGCGGAGGCCGTCGCTCGGGTACCGGATGTGGTAGTAGGTATAGGAGTCGGTCTCGCTGACTAGACGAGTGATCTCGATCCGGCCACCTTCGTAGCTGCGGGAGCGCAGACCGGCGATCGTATACGGAGCGAGCGGGTGCGGGGTCGGGGTGGGTGCTGGAGTCGATACTGGGGTCGGGGTCGTCGGTACTGGGGTGGGTGTCGTTGGATTCGCTACCGTGGGAGTCGCCGACGGAGCGAATGTCGGCAGAGGAGCGGGCCGGGGTGCGGTCGGTGCCGTGGACCCCGGCCCGAGAGAGGAGGTGGGAGAGGGCAGGCTGGGAGTTTGCGTTGGACTCGCTCGGCTCAGGCAGGCAGTTGCCGCACCGAGCACTGCGGACAGGAAGAGGCGTCTGTTGAACCGTTCCATCCTTCCTGTCACGAGACGCGTTCGACCGTGAAGTCGAGTTCCAGCACGATCGTCTCCTCCAGACTCAGGACGATCGGTACACGGGGCGGCGTCATCGCGAAGTCGTCGAAGGTGACAGTCGTCGTCGCAGTTCCGGTCAGCCGATCGCCGTCAGCTGTTACCTGGACCTCCCACGTGACCGGCTTGGTGACGCCGTGGACTGTGAGATCGCCCTCGAGCTGAAATGCGAACGAGCCGTTCTCCGGCAGCGGCCACGGCAAACCGATCGCCGCGCCTGGTCGAAACTCGGCGGTCGGGTAGCGATCGACTTCGAGCGTATTGCGCTTGATGTAGTTGTCGCGCCGCGCTTCGTCGCTCTGAAGCGTCCGCAGGTCGACGGAGAAGTGCGACTGCTCGCTGACGATCGTGCCGTCCGCCGCGAACACGATCTGGCCCTCGACCGCCCGGGTGCTACCGACGGCGTCGTTGGGCAGCGAGCGACCGAGCAGCTGCTCCCGGACGCGGTAGCGGGCTTCGCTGGCTTCTGGAACGAGGCGGAAGGTGAGCGTGCCGCTGGCGACCGCGCCCTGCTGGGCGTTCCGGGTCGACCCTGTATCGGCGGAGACTGCGGTGGGCGTCGGAGGCTCCACCACGGGACTGCCTGGAGGCTCGGTCGCAGTCGGAGTCGGAGTGGCCGCGACCGCTGTCAGCGAGGGTGCGGGCATGACGCTCGTGGGCGTCGCGGTCGGGGAATTGGTGCAGGCTACCAACACGAGCGCCAGACTGACTGTGATGACCAGCACACGACTCGTGAGCCGATGAGTCAATGGTGCCCTCCGTCCTTCCGTTCCACTCGTAGCTTAGGTGGCGAGCCTGAGAAGCGCACAAGAGCTAGATAAGAGTTCGCTGAGAACCGCGCCGCTCAACAGAACGGCGTGGTAGGATGCCTCGTCGAGACGGGTGGTGACTCGAACCGGGGTCTACGGCCATGGCTCACGTACTGGTCGTCGACGACGATACGCGACTGGTCGAGATGTTGCGGCGGACGCTCAGCTACGAGGGCTTCACGGTGAGCGTCGCGCAGTCGGGAGACGAGGCGCTGCGTCTCGTAGGAGAGCGTCGACCCGATGTCGTCGTACTGGACTGGTTGTTGCCTGGCATGGACGGTCTCACCGTGGTGCAGCGCCTGCGGGCGTCGGGTGACGGGACACCGATCTTGATGCTGACGGCCCGGGACGCCGTGGAAGATAGGGTACTGGGGCTGGACAGCGGTGCAGACGACTACCTGGTCAAGCCGTTCGCTCCGGCAGAACTTCTGGCGCGGATCCGAGCGTTGCTGCGCAGGGTAGAGCCGGGGAGCGAGGAGAAGCCGCTGGTCTTCGGCGATCTGGTGCTCGATCCGGTGACGCGCGAGACGCGGCGGGGCGAGCGGGTGTTTCGGTTGAGTCCGCGCGAGTTCGATCTGCTCTCCTACTTCATGCGGCACCCGCGGCGAGTCCTGACGCGCAGTCAGATCTTGCTCGCGGTGTGGGGGCACGACTTCGACGGCTACGACAGCGTGCTCGACGTCTACATCGGTTATCTGCGACAGAAACTCGAGGCAGGTGGAGAACCTCGGCTGATCCATACCGTCCGGGGTGTCGGCTACGTGCTGCGGGAGCCGTGAGCGATGTCGATCCGGATGCGGCTAACGCTCCTCTACAGCGGCATTCTCGCCTGTACGCTCGTGGTCTTCAGCGTGGTGCTCTACGTCCTAGTGGCGCGGTTCACCTTGCAGTGGCAAGAGCAGGCGCTCGCTGAGGAAGCGGCGCAGATCCTGACCCAGGGTGAGTTCCGGCTCACGGTCATTCGGACGCCGCAGGGGAAAGTGGCCATTCCGCAGACGCTCGTGCAGACGCGTGACCTCACCGGGCACGTCGTCTCTCGGTCGATCAACCTCGGGGACTACGAGTTGCCGCTGAGCGAAAAGGGGTTGACGGCCCTGGCCAGCGGGGAGGCCAACGCGTGGCTGGAGATCGTCCGGACCGATACCGGGCGGCTCCTCGTCTACAGCCGTTCGGTCGTCGCCAACGGTCAGGTCGTCGGCATCTTGCAGGTGGCGCGCTCGCTCGCTGATCTCGACCGCACATTGGCGATGCTCCGGCAGTATCTGATCGTCGGCAGCGTCCTTTCCACCATCACGGCGTTCTTCGTCGGTTGGGCACTGGCTGGTGCGAGCCTGCGCCCGATCAATCGGATCACGCAGACGGCGAGAGAGATCGGTCAGGCGCGCGATTTCAGCCGCCGGGTGGAATACGAGGGACCGAACGACGAGATCGGTGCGCTGGTGATGACGCTCAACGAGATGTTGACCGAACTCCAAGCTGCCTACCAGCAAGTGGAGCAGGCGTTGCTGGCACAGCGCCGGTTCGTGGCCGATGCTTCCCACGAATTGCGGACGCCGCTGACGACCTTGCGCGGCAATGTAGAGCTCTTGCAACGCGAGCCGCCACTGCCGGTCGAAGAGCAACGCGCCATCCTGCAGGACGTGGCAGCGGAGATCGATCGGATGATCCGGTTGGTGCGCGAGCTCCTCACCCTGGCACGCGCCGACGCGGGTCTGCGGCCACGCGTCGAGGCGGTGCAGCTGGGGCCGCTGTTGGAGGACGCCGTCCGGCAGGCGCAACTCCTCCGACCACAGCCGGTGGTGCAGCTGGTCCGCGCCGGCGATGCGGTGGTCCGCGCCGATCGCGACCTGCTGCGGCAAGTCCTGCTGATCCTGCTCGACAATGCGTTGAAGTACACGCCGGAGAACGGGAGCGTCGAGGTCGAGGTCCTGGTAGAGGGATCGCGCGGTGGCATCGCTGTCCGCGATACGGGGATCGGGATCGATCCGGCCATCATGCCGCACATCTTCGACCGCTTCTTCCGCGGCGATGCGGCCCGCCGTGGCGATGGTACAGGCTTAGGGTTGGCGATCGCCAAGTCGCTTGTCGAGGCGATGCAGGGCGAGATCACGGTCTGGAGCCGGCCTGGCGCTGGGAGCGTCTTCACCGTGTGGTTGCCGCTCGAGGAAGCCGGTGGCGAGGTCGAAGAGGCCGCCGACGTGGCGCGCTCGCTCCTGGCCGGACGCATCAGCTCGTAGTTTAGGCGGTTCTCACCGAATTCTCAGCTTCGTCTTGCCTCTCTTTCAGTTCCCACCTGTAGCCTCATGATTGGGATGCTGACGCAGGATGCGACGTCACCGCTCGGAGGGGCTGACATGCAGCAGGAAACAGTGCAACGCCGGCGGGAGCGGGTGTGGTTACCCCTACTCGTCGTGCTCGGTTTCGTCATCGCTGGACTCGTCGGTGGGCTGGCCGGAGCGAGCTTGGTGCGCGATGGAACGCCGACGCCGACAGTCGTCGCTGCTGCGACTACGGCGGGGACGACGGGCGCGCAACCGGTAGCGGAGACGGAAGCGCAGACCATCGCAGGTCGCGTCTACCAGCGGGTCGGGAAGACGGTGGTCGATGTCGTCGCTCGCGAGGCGACGGGGTTCTTCGATGAGCAGGGTGCTGGGTCTGGGGTGGTGATCGACCAGCGCGGGCTCATCGTCACCGCGGCGCACGTCGTCGCCGGGGCTGGGACGGTACAGGTGCGCTTTGCGACGGGTGAGCGGGTATCGGCGCGCGTTCTGGGCGTCGACGAGACGAACGACTTGGCGCTCCTCAAAGTCGAGCGCTTGCCTGACGGGATACCGGTCGCGCCGTTGGGTGACTCGGACCGCGTCCAGGTAGGTGATGTGGTGATCGCGATCGGCAGCCCGTTCGGACTCAGCGGGACGGTGACGCAGGGGATCGTGAGCGCGGTCAACCGCAGCTGGAATCCGCCGGGTGATCGGTTGCGGACTGGGCTCCTCCAGACGGACGCACCGATCAATCCTGGGAACAGCGGGGGGCCGCTCTTCAATGCAGATGGAGAGGTGATCGGCATCGCGACGATGATCGAGAGTCCGATCCGCGGCAACGTGGGGATCGGTTTTGCGGTACCGAGCAACACCGTCAAGCGGGTGCTCCCCCAGTTGGAGCAAGGAGAGCAACTGCAACCGGCCTGGCTGGGAATCAGCGGCACCGATCTCGATGCGGCAACAGCCCAGCGTTTCGGGCTCAGCGTGGAGCAGGGTGTCATCGTGCTGAACGTCGTGCCGGGGAGTCCGGCGGCTCGGGCTGGGCTCCGGCCGGCGCAGATCCGCGGCAACGACATCGCGTCGCTGGGTGACGTGATCGTCGCTTTGGACGGTGAGCCGGTCACGGGGATGGAGGACCTCGCCGGGCGGATCGGGTCGCACCAGCCGGGAGACACTGTCGTGCTCACGGTGCTGCGCGACGGGCGCGAGCAGCAGATCGAGGTGACGCTGGGCAGCTGGCCGCAGCAGGGTTGAGGTTGACGTACAGGTGTGCGATGTGGTAGTATACGTAGGTTTCGAAACGGCGTCGTACGGTGTCCGTACGACGTGTCCGAACGACGGAGGTTGATGGATACCCATGACGGAGCGGGAACTGCAGGAGCTGCTGGAGCTGGAGGAGCTGATCGCCGCTGAGGGGCTGGACGAGGTCGAGGAGATCGAGGAGATCGAGGAATCGGACGATCTCATCGACCAGGCAGCGAACGATGCGGTCTACCGGTACTTCCGCGAGGTCGGTGGTCACCGCTTGCTGACGCATCAGGAAGAGATCGAGTACTCGCGTGCGGTGCGGGCCGGTCTGGCGGCCAAGAAGCGGATCGAGGCCGGTGAGGATACGCCGGAGTTGCGCGAGCTGGTGCGCAAGGGGATGGAGGCGCGCGAGAAGCTCATCCGGCACAATTTGCGGCTCGTCGTCTCGATTGCCAAGCGCTACCGCTCGAGCGAGTTGCCGCTGATCGACCTGATCCAGGAGGGGAATATCGGACTGATGACCGCAGTCGAGCGGTACGATCCGGAGCTCGGCTACCGGTTCAGCACGTATGCCACCTTCTGGATCCGGCAGGCGATCGGGCGGGCTGTGGCGAACTTGAGCCGGACGATCCGCGTACCGGTCCACATGCACGACCTCATCGCCAAGATCCGCCGCGCCGAGGCGCAGATCGAGCAGCAGAAGGGGCGGCCGGCGACGAACGAGGAGCTGGCGGAGCTCTTGGGCATCGACGTGGCGCGGATCGAGCAGGCGCGGACGCAGATTCCGCGTACGTCGTCGCTCGACAAGCCGATCGGTGAGGACGGGGAGAGTACGATCGGTGATCTCTTGCCCGACCCGCGCAGCGAGGACGTGGTCGAGGAGGCTTTGACGAACGCCATCCGCGAGCAGATCCGGCGCAGCCTGGAGCAACTGACCGAGCGCGAGCGGACAGTGCTGATCATGCGCTTCGGGCTGGACGGCGAGCAGCCGCGGACGCTGGCCGAGATCGCCGACGCCTTGAAGATCAGCCGCGAGCGGGTGCGTCAAGTCGAGAAGGAAGCGCTCGCGAAGCTGCGCAATTCGGACTTGCGCCTGTTGGCGAGCGCTGCCTGACCGGGCGGCGACGCTGAGCAGCGAGCCGGCCTCCGAACGGAGGCCGGCCCTGTTCTTTGCGCTCGGTTCATTCGTGCTCGTGCTGGTGCTCCTCGTCGTGCCAGTGCGGGTGCGAGTGGACGATCGAGCCATGACGGTGCGGATGGACGTGGAGAAGGTTCGCGGCGAGCAGGAGATCCTGGTCGGCCAGGATCTCCTCGGCTGATCCTTCCGCGATCGGTCGGTGCTCGCGCTCGCCGAATACGACGACACGCGTCGCGAGGAGTGCGGCCACGTCGAGTTCGTGCGTGGCGATCACCAAGGTACGCCCGCGCTGATGCATGTCGGACAGAAGGTCGATGAGTTGGGCACGACTGCGCGGGTCGAGGTTCGCAGTCGGCTCGTCGAGGAGGACGACCTCGGGCTCCATGACGAGGACTGTAGCCAAGGCGACGCGCTTTTTCTCGCCACCGCTCAGCTCGAACGGGGCACGCTCGGCCAGGTGCTCGAGGCGTAACTCTGCCAGCACGCGATGGACAGCATCGCGCACGTGCTCGGCCGGCCAGCCGAGCTGGAGCGGGCCGAAGGCGACGTCGTCGTAGACGGTCGGTGAGAAGAGCTGGACGTCCGGCTCCTGGAAGACGAGGCCGACCCGGCGGTGTAACCAATACGCGAGCTCGGGATCGTCGGCTGCACTGGTGACGTCGCGACCGAAGGCGAGGAACCGTCCACTCGTCGGGCGGTAGAGGCCGTCGAGGACCTTCAGCAGCGTCGACTTGCCGGAACCGTTCGCACCGAGGATAACGAGTGTCTCGCCGGGATGCACGACCAGATCGACGTCGCGTAGCGCGACGATGCGTCCGTGGTAGGCGTAACTCACGCCGGTGAGCTGGAAGACCGGTGTCTCGTTCATGGTCGTGCCAAGTCGATGAGCCACAGCGCAGCGCAGACTGCGCTGCCGAGCGAGAGAGCGAACCAATCCGCGTCGCCGAGTGTGTGAGGCCGCAACGAGCGCGGTTCACCGCGGAAGCCCCGTGCGGTCATGGCGAGATACACCTGCTCGCTCGTGCGCAGGCTGCGTTGGAAGAGGACGCCGAGCGCGCTGGCGAGCCAGCGTCGCTGTTCGACCGGGGTGGTGGGAGAAAGCAGGCGACTCCGCCGTGCCAGGAGCAGGTCCTGCAGGAGGTCGAGGAGGACGAAGGCGTACCGATAGGCCATCGCGAGCACCAGTACGAAGAGGAGCGGGACGCGGAGTGCGCGCAAGGCTGTGAGGAGATCTGCCCAGCGAGTCGTGAGGACCAGCGCGGTGGCAGCAGCGAGCGAGGTAGTGACGCGGAGAAAGATCGTCACGGCGCTGTTCAGTCCCGTACTGGTGACCGCGAGCCCGAACGGTAACGAGACGAGCGGCGGTCCCGGTACCAGGACGAGCGCGGGGGCAGCGACGACTGCGGTGAAAAGCGGTACGCCGAGGAAGAGTCGCGCGAGTGTGCTCACCGCGAACCGGCTGGCGACCAGCGAGCCGGCCAAGCAGGCGAGCAATGCCAGCTGGGTCGACCAGTGGTGCACACTGGCAGCGACCAGGAGCGCGAAGCCGAGCACGAGGAGCTTGACGCGTGGGTTCACCCGCTGGAGCAGTCCGTCGCGGCGCGCGATCTCTTCGGCGAGGAAGGTGTGCTCCATCGTCGAAGCGAGGTCCAGGAGGGTCTTTTCGACGAAGCTGCGCCGAGCCACGGTGGTACCTCTCAGGCAGTCGCTGAGGGGCGGTCGTGCGGTTTACGGGGCCGCAGAGCGAGGCGGAGAGCGAAAATGGCTGCAGCGATGAGACCGATACCGACGATGGCCGAGAGCACGTAGGCGAGCGCCAGTTGGGTGAAGCTTCCGTCTTCGGGCAGCCAGGGCAGCGAGTAGTCCGGCAGCGGGGCGTGCCACCAGCCTTCCCAGCGGGCGAGTCCGCTGGGTACGTAGCCGACGAGCTCTTCGAGCTGTTCGGCTGACCACTCTCCCCAAGCGTCACCGGAGGCGATGAGACCGAGCGGTGTGAGCAGCACGATGACGGCTGCGCCGAGCAGCACCAGCGTGCGTCGACGGTGCTGGGCTGGCGCCGGGAGCGGGCTGGTTGCCCCGAGAAGTTCTGGCGACAAGCGGCGGACGAGAGCCAGGCCGGCCGCGGTGACGATCGCCTCGGCGGCCCCGCCGATGGTGAGGTGGGGCAGGAGCATGGCTGGAACCGCGACCTCGGGGCCATAGGGGAAGTACAGAGCGCGGCCGTTCTCGCTCCACAAGAGCGGTTGAATCCCGAGGGTGAGGCCGACGAGCACGGCAGCGACGTTGATACCCACGTACCCGGCCAGGCCAGCTGCGAGGACCCGGCGCCGACTCTCCAGCGGGCTTACACCGGCAACGAGGCGGTACGTGCCGTACCCGACGAGCGGCATGGCGACGCCCAGGATGAAGCAATTGGCGCCGAGTGCGAGGATGCCGCCGTCGCCGAAGAAGAGAGCCTGGACGATCAGGGCGACCGACACAGCGACGATGGCTGCCCAAGGGCCGAGGACGATGGCAGCGAGCACACTGCCGACCGCGTGGGCCGTCGTACCTCCCGGCACAGGGACGTTGAACATCATCACGACGAAGACGAAGGCCGACAAGAGTGCGAGGCCAGGAACGGTGCGACCAGCCAGGACGGAACGCATTCGTTGAGTGGCGAGATACCAGAAGGGCAGTACGCCACCCCAGTAGGCGAGTGCCGTGGCCGGACTGATGTAGCCGTCTGGAATATGCATTGCCCGATCGACCTTTCGCGTCGATGCCCTCACCACAGAGTATGCCTAAGATGGTCGCACCTGTGGGAACCTGGAGCGGACGAGCGCGTCGGTCGTCTACCAGTCGCTGGCCTGAGGTGCCAGTGCACGCTCCCGAGGAGTGCAGCGGGACTCCGACTCTCCTTCCGCGACGGCTTCACGTCCGGTCGGGGACGTCGTGGACGGGGAGACCCTTCCACCTCGCCACGTGAGTCGGTCCGAGAGCGCGACAGCGAGGGCTGGAGGGTTTGCGCGATCCGCCTGGCGATGGGGCTCCTCGTCGAGGAACGCCACCCCGCAAGGCCCGCTCGCGGCGGTCCGGGGAGAGGAGCGATCGTGCTCAGCCGGGCAAACCGGAAGGGTCGGCTGGGGAGGCGGTGTCGAGTGGAACGGGGTTCGCCTGCCTCACTTGCGGAGGAGTTGTCGGAGCAGGAAGAGGAGGTTGGCGGGTCGCTCCGCGAGCCGGCGCGTGAAGTAGGGGTACCAGTGCCGACCGAAGGGAATGTAGAGGCGAACCGGTTCTCCGGCGCGGCGCAGCTCCTCTTGCAGATCGCGGCGGACGCCGTACAGAAGCTGAAACTCGTACTTTTCCGGCCCCACGCCGATGCGCCGGGCGAAACCGCGTGCGACGCGGACGATGGTGTCGTCGTGCGTCGCGATCGCGACGAACCGGCCGTACTCGAGCAACAGCTCGAGGTGGCGGCGATAGGCGGCGTCGACGGCTGCCTTGGTGGGATAGGCGACAGTCGCCGGTTCCGCGTAGGCACCTTTGACGAGGCGCACGCGCCAGCCGCACTCGATGGCGCGTTCGATATCGTGTTCCGTTCGGTATAGGTAGGACTGGAGAGCGATTTGGAGGTGGTCGCCGTACGTGCGATGAAGGGTATCGAAGAGCTCGAGCGTCTTGCGCGTCGTCGACGAGTCCTCCATGTCGATCTCGACGCGACCTCCCAGGCGCTGAGCAGTGCGGGCCAACCGTTCCAAGTTCAACCGTGCGAGATCGGGATCGAGCCGCAACCCGAGGTGGGTCGGCTTGACCGAGATCGTCGCGTCCAGGCCGGTACGGGCGATGGCCTGCAAGAGTTCGGCGTAGGACTCCGTCGCAGCGGCGGCCTCGGTGGGAGAGGTCACGTCCTCACCGAGGAGGTCCAGTGTCGTGGCGAACCCGCGGTCGGCGAGAGCCTGCGCGACGGCGAGGGCTTCCTCCATAGTCTCACCAGCGACGAAGCGCGCGACCAGTGGTGCGACGAGCGGTGACTGGTGCACGAAATGTGCGATGGTTGGCTGGCGGGCGATGGCCAGGATCAACGAGCGGAAGAGCGGCATCGGTGACCTCCACCCCTGAGTCCCGCGTTCCACCCGCTGCGCAGTGTAGCATCGTCCTCGGAACGAGGAGGGACGATGGACTGCCGAGAGCGTTACGTGACCGTCGTCCGCGACAGCCTGTACGACCGGATCCCCTTGACGGCGGCGGAAGTGACGTTGATCAGCACGCCGGTCTTCCAGCGTTTAGACCGGATCCAACAGCTCGGGTTCGTGAGCAAGGTCTGGCCCGGCGCCAAGCACACGCGCTACGAACACTCGCTCGGTGTTCTCCATCTCATGCGCCAGGCGATCGCTACGCTCCGGCGGCACGGAGCGCCGCTGATCGACGACACCGCAGCGCGGACCGCGCTCGCTGCCGCGTTGCTCCACGACGTGGGTCATTATCCCTTCAGCCATGCCATCGAGGAGCTGGGGCCGCCGGTGCTGTCACATGAGGAGGTCGGGCGACGCCTCATCGAGGGGGGCGAGATCGCCGATATCCTGGAGCGGGAGTGGCGGATCGACCCGGCACGCGTCGCGAACCTGATCGCTCCCCGGGGACACGCTGAACCAGCCGACCGCCTGCTGCGCGGCTTGCTGAGCGGAGCACTGGACGTCGACAAGCTCGACTACCTACCGCGCGATGCGCGCCACTGCAACGTCCCCTACGGTGGCGTCGATACGCCACGCCTGCTCGACGCGCTGCGCGTGGCTGAAGTGCACGGCGTACCGCGCATCGTGGTGACCGCGAAGGGGGTGAGTCCGCTTCACTCGCTCATCAACGCGCGTCAGGAGATGTTCGACAATGTCTACTGGCACCACGCCAACCGGGCGGCGATGGCGATGCTGCAACGGGCGGTGCAAGACGCGCTCCTGGCGGGAGCGCTGACCGCCGAAGAGCTCCCGCGACACGACGACGCTTCGCTCCTGGCGCGGTTGAGCGAGCCGCGGATGCCCGAGAGCACGCGGCAACTCGTCGGGCGCCTCCGCGATCGGGTGCTGCACAAGCGAGCGCTCGAAGTGAGCGCCCGGGCTCCCGACCTGTATCGGTACCTGAGCGGGTTTTACGGTCAGCCGGGTGCGCGGCGCGCACTGGAGATCCGGCTGGCCGAGCAGTTGAGCGCGCTCCTCGGCGAGCCGGTAGCCGACTGGGAGGTGCTGCTGGCGATTCCCAAGCCCGAGAAGTGGAGCACCGACGTCTGGGTCCTGTTCGAGCGACCACCGCTCGGATTCCAGCCGCTGATGCCCTGGCAGGACGTGGTGGGGTTGAGCGACACCGACTTCGCACGGTTCGAGGAACACCGTCGCCTGATCCGCATCGTCACGACAGCTCGCCTCCGAGAGGTGGTGGCAGCGAACTGGCCGCGCCTCCTCCTGCCCCTGCTGGGTTAGCGGCGAGGGTGGCGGTGCGGGTGAGCCCAACGCAGACCGGCAGCGATGAGGCCAGCGCCGGACAGGCCGAGCAGGAGAAGCAGGAGCGCAGTGCTCAGTTCGCCAGCGCCGGTGCGCGGTGCGACCTGGCTGCGCGGCGCGGTGCGCTCATTGGGCGCTGAGGGATCCGGCTGCTGCGCCAGGCTGGGCGCGAGGGCCGACGCTGCCCCGGAGGATGCGTCGTCGGAGCCGCCGGTCGGTGCCTGCCCTACCGCGGGCTGACCGGTCGAGACGGTCGGCTGATCGGACGGTGTCGACCCTCCGCCGGGTCCAGGATTTGCTGCGGAGTCAGGTGCCGCAGTGCCGGGAGCAGGGGTTCGCTCGTCGTCGGTGCTGGACGGATCAGGGACATCGCCGGTCGGTGTGCCGCTGGTGGAGCGTTCAGTTGACGGCGCGTCGACGGTCGATCCGGTCACCTCTGCAGTCGGCTCGAGGGTGCCGGGTGCTGGCGGAGCCGGCGACGGTACGGTCGGCGTGGGGTCGGGCAAGCGGGTCATCGGCAGACGCTCGGTGATGCCGGCATCGCCGGCGACCGGTGCTGCGGCCAGTTGGAGCGCCAGAGCGGCGAGGAAGAAGGCGAGGAGCGCACGGAGACGCATCATCGACTCGCGAGTCCTTTCCTGTTTACGCGACGCGTCCGTACACGCGTACGGACGAGAGTATACGAGGCTTCTTGCGCGGTGTCGAGGCGCGTGGCAGTTTCGATAGGGCAGGAGCGAGGAACTCGGGTGAGGGTCGAGAGCGGGGAGGTGCAGGTGGACGAGGAGGTGAACCGCCCGGTCCGAACCGCGGGGAGGGGATCGTGCCACCGGGAGCGGCGGTGGCTCTTCGCTGCACTCGTGGTGGTGGCCGTCCTGTGGGCTCTGGTCGGGTGGCAGATGCTCCAGCGCCTGCAGCCCTTGACGGGAGACGAGCCGTACTACGTGGTCACGGCGATCAGCCTGCTCGAGGACGGGGACCTCGACGAGACGAACCAGTACGCGTCGCGCGTCTGGCTCCGCTTCTACCCCTCCCATCCGTTACCGGCTGATTGGCAGGGGTGGCCGAGCTTTCCCTGGGACTTGCCGCCTCACCCAGCGCACGCGGCCCGTCCTGGGCTCTATAGCAAGCACGGCCTCGGGCTCGCGGTGCTGATCGCATTGCCGTGGGCGCTGGCCGGGCGAGTGGGGGCGATGGGGGTCGTCGCGTTCTTTGGAGTCCTCCTCGCGGTGAACCTGTTTCACCTCGCTCGGGAGTCCGGTGCATCGCCCAGGCTAGCAGCGGTGTTGGCCGCGGGGCTCGTGACGGTGATGCCGATCGGTCCCTATGCGCTGCTTCTGTTTCCCGAGGTGCCGGCAGCTCTCTGCTTGGTCTATGCGGTGCGGCGCCTGCTCGCGCCGGAGAACCGTACGTGGCAGTGGCTGGCGAGCGGTTTCGCTATCGGTTTTTTGCCCTGGCTGCACCAGCGGTTCGTCTTCAGCGCAGCGACCTTGGGGATGGTGGTGCTAGGGCGCGGTCTGGCTGCGCGATGGGGTCGTGGCTGGCACGCGGATTGGCCACAGTCGTTGTGGGCGGTCGTGCCTGCGCTCGCTGGTGGGGTCGGTATCGTGGCCTACAACGTCTGGTTGTACGGTCAGCCCTATCAGGACCCGGCCGACCACGCTGGCTTCCACGGTCTCGGCGGGACGCTCAACGCGGCGGCGGGACTGCTGCTGGACGGGCAGTGGGGACTGGCAGTCGCAGCACCGGTCTACCTAGCGGCGCTGGCGGCGCTGCCGCTCTGGTGTCGCCGCCATCCTCGCTCCGCGGGGTTGACCATCCTGGTTACGGCTCCGTACCTCCTTCTGGTGGCTGCCTATCGGGTGTGGTGGGGCGAATGGGGGCCACCTGCTCGCTATCTGGTGCCGGTGGCTGGATTCGCTGTTGCCCCGCTCGCCGTTTGGCTCGCGCGCGCCGGACGAGGTGCGCGGCTCGTCGTGGTCTCGCTCTGGAGCTGGGGCGCGCTGTTGACCGCACTGGGATACCTCGATCCGCAGCGCTTCTATCACCATCCGGACGGTACCAATAACCTCTACCGAGCGCTCGACCACCTCTTGGGAACCCGCCTCGCGACCTGGCTGGTTCCGTTTCAGCCCTTCGCACTCGCGCCGTTAGACCACCGCGTGGCGGCGGTAGCCGTGGCCGGGATAGTGACTGCAGGGCTCGCGTTGAGTGCCGTGCGCTCGCTCCGGTCGCGTGCTGCCGGATCGACCCGGTCAGCGGGTGACGCCGGGGTAGTCGAGTAGAATGGCGGTGGACGAGGGGGTAGCCGATGATCCGCTGGTGGCGTGGGCGACCGTTTCGACCGAAGGAGAAGACGAGCCAGCCGCGCACGCCGGGGGCGTGGGTGGTGACCGTCCGCTCCGTCCCCTTGCGGTACGACGAGCTGCGGCGTCTGGTGGAGTCGACCGGTGAGGCCCGTGTCTACTTCGGCGAGGCACTGGCCTATCTGCACGGCGAGGCAGTAGCCTTGCTGCGCGTGGAAGCGACCGGCTTCGGCTGGGTGGATGCACTGTATCGTTGGTGGCGAGACGCGCAAAAGCGCGACGGCATCCACTTCGACATTCGCTTTTACGTGCATGACCGCACGTACGTCGGGAGCTTCCGGCGGGACACGGTGGAAGCGATCGTGGCCCGTTTGCGCGAGCAGGCGCCGCGCGTGCCGAGCGTGGCGGTTCGCAGCTGACCGCTCGCCTCCGCGGAGGAGACCAACGAGCCGCAAGGAAAGCGGTGAGCCGTTCTACGAGGGTTCGCCGGCTCAGGCCGGGGGCGGCTGGAGCGGGCGGCGGTTCGATCGCGGCAGCCAAAGAGGGTTACGCGAAAGTGTCCGGCGTCGTGCTGTGGGTCATATCCAGTCGTTTCGGAATACCGCGGTGCGCGGCGTGCTTCTCTTGGCTCGCCCGTTCTTCTCCCTGCTACCATACGGCGAGGCGACCGTCATTCCGGTGGGACCGCGCTGTGCACCGCTCGGCGGCGGCCGGGTGTGGGCGAAGCATCCTCGCAGTGCGGTCATCCGAGCGCGGGTGATCTGGGTGCCAGTCGGGGCACGGCACAGCCTGATACCTCGACACTGGCTTCCACACTAGAGGCGTGTCAGACGACGATCGACCGGTGGTCTGGTGTCGTAATCGGGGTACAGCCCCGTGTCTGGCGGCTCCTCGCGTGTCACTCGCGCGAGTAGTGGAGTCCTGCTTCCCCAGCGCGCAGAGTGGCCCGTAGTCTTCTGCTCGGCGCAGTGGTAGCGTGTGGCGTAGCCACACTGATGTAGCCCGGGGGCTCACCGGATCGTTGTCTGTGCTCGCGCGCGCAGCACGCGCGCGGTAGAGTGACTATCGGTCGTCCGGCGGGCATGGTAGGCGGGTGGTGATGACGCTCGGGCAACTGGTCCAGCTCGTTCTCCTGGGGACGATCTGGGGCAGTTCCTACCTAGCCATCAAGGTGGCCGTTGCGAGCGTTCCGCCGTCGCTCCTGGTCGCGGTGCGCCTCTTGCTGGGCGCAGCCGTGCTGCTTCTCGTCCGTTGGTGGACTCGCCAGCTGTGGCCAGCTCGCTCGCTTCTGCCGCACCTCGTCGTCATGGCAGTGGTCGGTAACGTCGCACCGTTCCTCCTCATCGCGTGGAGCGAACAACACATCGATTCCGCGGTGGCTGCGGTGCTCAATGCGACGACTCCGTTCTTCACCGTCCTCTTCGCCGTTCTGGTGTTCCGTGCCGAACCGCTGACGCCGAGGAAAGCGCTCGGTGTGGTGTTGGGCTTCCTCGGTGTAGCTGTGCTGAGCGGTACGGACCTTGCGATGATCCGTTCGGTGGCTGCTCAGGCCCAGCTGGCCGTCCTCGCGTCGAGCGCATGCTACGGGTTGGGGTTCGCCTACGCGCGGCGCTTTCTCCGCGGCGCACCACTGGCGCTCGCGACAGTACAGATCGCGCTGGCGGCTGGCTTGTCGGTGTCGATTGTCGTCGCGACGGGAGAAGTCGCGGTGGTGCGACCGAGTGCTGCTGAACTGGCGGCCCTGGTGGCTCTCGGCATCCTGAGTAATGGTCTGGCGTACGTCCTCTACTACCGGTTGATCGCCTCTGCCGGAGCCGTCGTTGCCTCCATGGCGACGTACCTGATGCCACCGGTCGGGGTCACGATGGGCTGGCTGGTCCTCGGTGAAGCGGTCGGTTGGCGACTGCTGGCTGGCGTGCTGTTGATCCTCGGTGGCATGGCTGTCGTCCAAGGGCGGGCGGGTTGGGTGGGCCTGTGGCGGCGAGCGACTGCGCCACGAGCGGCGCTCGACGACTAGGGAAGGGTGAGGATTTCCGGTCCGTTTTCGGTGATGGCGACGGTGTGCTCGAACTGGGCCGAGAGACTACCATCCGCGGTGACGACTGTCCAACGGTCCGCCAACACACGGGTCTCGGGTCGACCGGCGGCGATCATCGGCTCGATCGTCAGTACCATGCCCGGGCGGAGGAGCGGCCCTTGGCCGGGCGGCCCGTAATGCGGGAGCATCGGCTCTTCGTGGAGCGAGCGCCCGATACCGTGACCGTAGAGGTTACGTACCACGGAGAAGCCGTTGGACTCGACGTGTTGCTGGATGGCGTGGGAGATATCCGTGAGGCGGTTCCCCGCTCGGGCGTAGGAGATACCGATCTCGAGCGCTTCGCGGCAGACCCGGAGCAGTTTCTCCGCCTCGGGAGAGATCCGCCCCACCGGGACGGTGATGGTTGCATCGCCATGATAGCCGCGGTACCGTGCGCCGACGTCGATCCCGACGATATCGCCTTCTTGGAGGACACGTGGGCCAGGGATGCCGTGGACGACCTCCTCGTTCACCGACACACAGATGGAGGCTGGGAAACCGCGGTACCCCTTGAAGGACGGGACCGCACCGTGGCGACGGATGATCCGCTCAGCAATGCAGTCGAGTTCGGCAGTCGTGATACCGGGGCGGATGGTCTCGGCGAGAACAGCGAGGACTTCGGCGACGATCTTGCCGGCCTCGCGCATCAAGCGGATCTGTTCGGGTCGCTTGAGAACGATCGCCACGCGCTGCCTCCCGGTACCGCCGCTGACCGCGGCCGACCGACAAGTGTAGCACGAAAAAGCTGTTCCAGGACGTTCCCGGCATCGCCTGTGCGTCTCGCCTGACGCGCGAGAGGCGGTGTCGAGCTCGTCGATCGTCTACGCAAACCGTGGGCGCGGCGCGCGCGTATTGCTCATAGAGAGTCGAGCGATACCGCAAAGGGGGAGCAGATGCGGTGGGCCTTGCCGATCCTGGTGATCCTCGGCGCGCTCGCGGCGTTTGCGCTGCCAGTGGCGGCGCAGGAGTCGGTGACCATCCAGTTGCGCGAGCAAAGTGGCTCCGGACAGTCGGGAACAGCCGTGCTGACTGCGGTCGGGAACCGGACGCGGGTGGTCCTGACGCTCTCCAATCCTCCGGCCGGTGTGGTACAGCCGGCCCACATTCACGAGGGGACGTGCGCGAACCTGAACCCTCAGCCTCGTTACCCGCTGCAGAGCCTCAGCGCGGGACGCTCCGAGACGGAAATCGACGTGCCACTGAGCCAGTTGCTCGCTGGCCAGTTCGCCATCAATGTCCATAAGTCGCAGCAGGAGATCAGCACCTACGTCGCCTGTGGTGAAATCCGGGCTCAGGTCGTACCGGCCACCGGTGGTGGTCCGCGCGGCTTGCCGTTGTGGGTGGTGGTCGCGGCGGCAGTCGCTGGCTTCTCGCTGCTCGCTGTCGGCACGGTCTTGCGCCGAGCCTAGACGTGGACACGCGACATGCGACGACGCTACGTCCTATCTCTCTGCGGCTGTTTTCTCCTGCTCGCCTGCGGGCGTGGTCGAGGCGCCGTTTCGAACCAGGAGAACACCGGTGAGAGTGCTGGCGGACCGTACGACTACGGTCCGCTGGTGGCCTCGCCTACTGCAGTGGTTGGAGCGACGGCTAGCAGCGAAGTTCGACCAACGTCCACTCCAGCGGTATCCCAGACGGCCGGCGTGTCGCCGACCGTGCCGGCCGTGGTAGAGGTCCGCGTGGTCAACTTCGCATTCGAGCCTGCTGAAGTCACGGTGACTGTCGGGACGACGGTCGTGTGGCGCAACGTGTCACCGACCACGCATACCGCCACAGCGAAGGACGGCAGCTTCGACAGCGGGCTGCTGGAGGGTGGGCAGACTTACCAGTTCCGGTTCGCCCAGCCGGGCACCTACGAGTACTGGTGCACGTTGCATCCTGAGATGGTGGGGACGATCGTCGTTCGCTGAGCGGTCGAACGGGTATGCTTAGCCGGCGGTCGATACGGGACGGGGAGAGCGGGATGTCATGTATTGCCCCACCTGTGGGACCGAGCAGGCGCCGGGAGATGCCTGTATCGCCTGCGGGCGGCCGTTTCGCCGCAGCGTCCACCACGCCACCCGCCCGCACCGCGTGCGCCGTTTCCAGCGACGTGCGGTCGCTCCGCGCGCGTTCGGCTGTGCGACAACGTTGGTGGCAGCGTTGGTCGTCGTACTGGCGATCGTGGCGATGGCGATGCGCGAGCCGCTGCAGGCGCCGGAAGGCACTCGCGGCACCGCGACCGACGTCGTGCCGGGCGCGACGAGCGCACCGTTGCCAGCAAGCGAACGGGCAGGCACGACCACGAACGGTGGGACGTTCGTAGTCACTGAGGAGGACGTGAACCGCTGGTTGGCGGAGAACGAGCAGGCGCTGCGACCAGCCAGCGACGCGCGGGCGGAAATCGACTCTGACGGCATCGCCGTGCACGTGCGGGTGTTGGGCGTCGACACGGTCTATCGCGCACGCCCGACGGTACGCGACGGTCGCATCGTGTTGCACGATGCTCGCGTGGAGGGGCCGCTGGGGCTCGGCTTTCCCGCCGATGTCGTGACGCGGCGGTTGCAAGCGGAACTGGACAAGCGACTCGCAGCATCGGGGGTGCGAGCCACGGCCTTGGAGCTGGCGCCAGGTGTAGTGACGGTCACGGTTGAACCGGTGGCAGAGTGAGCGACAGGCAGAGTTCAACACCGGACCCAGTGACAGTCGTGCGTACTGTGCTCGCAGCGCTGAACCGGGGTGACCTGGAGACGGTGCTGGAGCACTGTGCCGACGAGATCGTTTTGTGGGCGCCGGGGCCAGCTCCGGAGGGGATCGAACTCCGGGGGAAGACTGCGCTGCGTGCGTTCCTGGAAGCGAGCGAACTGGCCTGGCCGGACAGCTGGGCAGCAGTGCGGACGCTCGTGGCAGGAGGCGAAGTGGTAGCGGTGGAGTTGATCGCCACCGCGACGCACCGCGGTGAGCGGGTGACGCAGCCGATGGCAGCGTTCTTCACGGTGCGTGACGGCCTGATCGTGCGCCAGGCTTGCTACTTCGATCTGGCCGGTCTATTGGCTCACTTGCGGGAACGAGGTATCGCCTGACGGAGCGGCGACACTGGCCTGCGGCTGGACGGCTGGTGGCGGCTGTGGCATACTAGGAACTGCCGGGGAGAGGGTGACGATCCCCGGCCCCACCGTCGCACACCTGTCTCATCTCCTCCTCACGTGCGAGGCAGCCGGCATTTCCGCGGCTGCCTCGTGCGTCGTTCGGGCAAGGGACACCTTCGGCAAGTACAATCGGAACGAATCGGCCGGGGCATGCGACACTCTGCCTGGCTTTAATCTACTGAGGATTTGCACGATGAACGAGCGGAAACCGACGAGGCAAGAACGGAAAGAGCACTCGGAGGGAAGGAGCTGGCGCTTTCCCGGTGGACCCTTCGGTTCACGATTCGGCATTCTCTGGCTGATCATCGGCTTGATCGTCTTCTACAACCTCTACGCCCTGCTCCGTCCCGAGCGGAGCGGTCCGCAGACAGAGGTCGCGTATTCCAGCTTCGTCCAGGCTGTCGAACGCGGCTTCGTCTCTCAGGTGACGATCTCCGGCCAGACGGTCGAGGGCCAGTTCAATCAGCCGCTCACGGTCGTCAACGGCGTCGTCTACTTTCCGGACGAATCGTTGCCGGAGACGGCTGCGGCGACGCAACCCCGCCAGATCACGCGATTCCGTACGGTCATTCCTGAAAACACGCAAAAAGAGGTCGCCGCGCTGCTCGACGAACGCGGTGTACTGGTGACGGTGCGGCCGAGCGGTGGGGCGTCGTTCTCGTCGCTCCTGCTGAGCATCGTCCCGTTCCTCTTCCTGATCGGGCTGCTCATCTTGCTCGGGCGGAATTTGAGTCGGGGGCAGCAGAACGTCTTCAGCTTCGGGCGCTCGCGGGCCCGTGTCTACGACGTCGAGCGGCCACAGGTGACGTTCGCGGACGTGGCAGGGGAAGAGGAAGCGAAGGCCGAGCTCGCGCAAGTCGTCGACTTCTTGAAGAATCCGGCGAAGTACCACCGCATCGGTGCGCGGTTGCCGCGCGGCGTCCTCTTGGTGGGTCCGCCAGGGACAGGGAAGACGTTGCTCGCGCGGGCAGTCGCGGGCGAGGCTGGGGTGCCGTTCTTCAGCGTGAGTGCCTCCGAGTTCGTGGAGATGTTCGTCGGCGTGGGCGCTAGCCGCGTGCGGGACCTCTTCGAGCGGGCGAAAGCGCAGGCACCCTCGATCATCTTCATCGACGAGTTGGATGCGGTGGGGCGACAGCGCTTCGCTGGCTTGGGCGTCGGCAACGACGAGCGCGAGCAGACACTCAACCAGCTTTTGGTGGAGATGGACGGCTTCGAGGCGCACACCGACGTGGTGGTGATCGCGGCGACGAACCGACCGGACGTCCTGGACCCCGCGCTCTTGCGACCTGGTCGCTTCGACCGGCAGGTGATGGTCGGGTTGCCGGACAAGCGTGGTCGAGCGGCGATCTTGCGCATCCACACGCGGGGAATTCCGATCGGGCCCGATGTCGATCTCGATGCGCTGGCTGCGGCGACGCCAGGTTTCTCCGGAGCGGACCTCGCCAATCTGGTGAACGAGGCGGCGCTCGTGGCAGCCAGGCGGGGAAAGCAGGTGGTCGAGCGTTCGGACTTCGAGGAGGCGCTGGACAAGGTCCTGTTAGGCACGACGCGGTCGCTGTTGATGAGCGAAGAGGAGCGGCGGCTCGTGGCCTACCACGAGGCTGGGCACGCCGTAGTGGCCTACTTCACGCCGGGCTCGGACCCGCTGCGGAAGATCAGTATCGTACCGCGCGGGCGAGCGTTGGGTGTGACGGTTCAGGCGCCGGAGGAAGACCGCTTCAACTACACGCGGAGCCAACTGCTGGGGCGGCTCGCGGTGCTGCTGGGTGGACGGGCAGCGGAGATCCTCGTCTTCAACGAGGTGACGACCGGGGCGCAGAACGACCTCAAGGAAGCGACGAACCTGGCGCGGCGCATGGTCGGACTCTGGGGAATGAGCGAGGAGCTGGGACCGGTCTACCTCGGTTTGGGCGAGCAGCACGTCTTCTTGGGTCGGGAAATCGTCCAGGATCACAGTATCGGAACGTCGACGCTGGATCGTGCCGACGCGGCGGTGCGACGGCTGCTGGAGGAGGCGATGGAGCGTGCGGAGCGGGTGCTGCGTGAGCACCGTGCCGAGTTGGATCGGCTGGCGGAGCTGCTGATGGCGGAGGAGACGATCGGTCCAGAGAAGATCCGGGAGGTGCTGGGCGAGCAGCCGGTGGCTGCGTAACACCGCTGAGGGCTGTTCGCCGTCGGACAGTGCGCAGGACGGTACGTGTAGGGCGACGAGCGTCGAGCGGGAAGGACGAGGGAGGTGGGGAGTACGCGGTCGCGACATATCCCGGTGGAACTCGGGGAGCGTTACTACACTCGTTGGTTCGTCGTCGTCACTGCAGTCTTCGTTACGACACTCATCGCTTCCAACATCGTCGCCGTCAAGATCGTCGACGTCTGGGGTCTGTACGTTCCGGCGGGGACAGTCACCGTTTTCCCGCTGAGTTACATCTTCGGTGACGTGCTCACCGAAGTCTACGGGTACCGGCGGGCGCGGCTCGTGATCTGGCTCGGATTCGCTTGCAACCTCCTGGCAGTCGCGGCGTTCACGGCGACGCAGTATCTCCCAGGGGCACCCTTCTGGGACGCTCAGGAGGCGTACGAGCGGATTCTGGGGTACACGCCGCGACTGTTGGCTGCCTCCTTCCTCGCCTATCTCGTGGGTGAGTTCGCCAACGCGGCGGTCCTCTCGCGCCTCAAGATCCTGACGCGGGGAAGGTTCCTGTGGGTGCGCACGATCGGTTCCACCTTGGTCGGGCAAGGGTTGGACTCGCTGGTCTTCGTGACGGTGGCCTTCGTGGGGACCATCGCTGGACAGGACTTGCTGCGGACGATCGTGACAGCCTGGCTGGTCAAATCGGCTTACGAGGCACTGGCGACGCCCTTCACCTATCTCATCGTGAACGCCTTGAAGCGTGCCGAGGGGATCGATACGTACGACTATGGCGTGAGTCTTTCGCCGTTCCGGTTGGACTGAGCGTGCGACCGGGGCGTTAGCCGCGCTGTCAGGTAGCCCCCGCGCGTGCGGACCGGCAGTGCAGCTCGATGGCGCTCGTGGCCAGGCGAGGTGGAACCAGCGGCGGGCAGACGGAGCGAGCGGAGCAGCGCGGCACGCGGTGAGTCGGGCGAGTGTCGGGAGGCAGCCGTGTCGCGCTGGGCGGTCGCTCTCGAAACGACATATCCCGTAGTACCACCTCACCCAAGACCAGAGCCCAACCAGCAGGAAATCCGTCACCCCCGACCCTTCGGCGAGCGCCGAGAAAGGCTACCGGGCAGAGCCTCGGCGGTAGCGCACCGGTCCCCAGTCCCCGGCACGCTACCGCCGGCTCCACTCAGCTTCCGATCCGGGGGTCACCGTGAGGCTTCCAGACCGCAACGACAGCCGGCCGCGGCACCGTGCCATCCGGCCAACTGGACACCGGTCGCTCGAAGGTGCCACCTTCCCCGGGGTGCTGCACCGCGCAGAACAACGTCCCATAGTCCGGGGCGAACTCCGGACCGCAGATCTCGCAGCCGCGCGGCCCGCTCAGGAACATCTTGACGTGGCCTCGCTCCTCACCGGACGTCGGCACAGCGTAAATGCCGTCGTTGCGCCGGAAAGTACTCGGCTGGCCGTCGGTCGCGATCCAGAGGTTGCCCCACGCGTCGAAGGTGATGTTGTCCGGGCAGGAAATGGGACTGATCTGGCTCGGGTCGAACCCAGCAGCGAAGACGAGGTCGTCGGGATTCCGGGGATCACCGCAGAGGAGAAAGATCTCCCACGTGAACCGTGTAGCGGCGTAATCACCCCCGGCCTCAGCCAGCTCGATGATGTGCCCGTGCCGGTTATTGCCCCGGGGGTTGGCTCGGTCGATGCGATCCCACCCGCGGCGCGTGTTGTTGGTGCAGACGACGTAGACGAGGCCGTTCACCGGGTTCGTTTCGATATCCTCGGGACGATCCATCTTGGTCGCCCCGAGGAGATCGGCAGCGCGACGGGTATTGACGAGCACGTCCGCTTGTGAGCTGAACCCATTGGCCTCAGTGAGCGGTCCCTCACCGTAGACCAGCGGCAGCCACTCGCCGGTGCCGTCGTCATTGAAGCGCGCCACGTACAAGGTACCGGAGTCCAGTAGCGAGAGATTGGCAGCGCGATTCCTCGGGTCATATCGCCGGTCACTGACGAACTTGTAGACATATTCGAAACGCTCGTCGTCACCGGAGTAGACGACGACCCGACCGTCCCGGTTGACGACGACCGTCGCGGCCTCGTGCTTGAACCGACCCAGCGCAGTGCGCTTCTTGGGGACGAACGTCGGGTCATAGGGGTCGATCTCGACCACCCAACCGAACCGGAACGGCTCGTTCGGGGTGACGCTCACGTCGAACCGGCGATCGAAGCGCTCCCAACAGCGCTCCGATTCCCCGGTCGGTATGCCGTACCGCTGATGGAGCGCATAGCGCGGGTCGGTCTTGGGGAGGGATGAGAGATTCCCGAAGTACTGGTGGAAATTCTCTTCGCAGGTAAGCAGCGTACCCCAAGGGGTCTTGCCGCCGGCACAGTTGTTGAGCGTGCCGAGGACCGTCTTTCCGGAGGGATCACCGGCAGTCCGCATCCAGTCCGATCCAGCGGCTGGGCCAGTGATCTCGCACGGTGTCGTCCCGGTGATCCGGCGGTTGTAGACCGAGCCTGGGCGATAGGTCCAGCCGCCTCGACCGGACTGGCTGATCTCGACGATGGAGACACCGTGCGCCTCGAGTTCCACAGCGACTTGCCAGGGTTCAGGGTCACCCGGTCGATAGCCAGGGAACATGAGTTCAGGATTGGTGTACTCGTGGTTCACGGCCAGGAGACCACGCTGGGCGTTGCCTGCCCGGGCCGGTACGGGGAAGAAGCCGACGAAGTCGCAGTTGTAGCCGAACTGCAGGGCTTGCCGTTCGGGAGACTGCTCGTCCAGCCGGAATTCCGGTCCCCATGACGCCAATGGATCGCCCCAGCGTAACAGCACGAGCGAGTCGTACCCGTCCGGCACGGTGACTCGGTCGTCGCTGTTCAGCGCGATCGCCTGGAAGGCGAGCCGACCGCGATTGCTCGCCGCCGTGGTCTCCACCCTGCCGAGCGCCATGACCAAGGCGACCGCCGCTGCACCCTTCAAGGCCGACCGACGACTCATCCGTCGGACGAGTATCGTCTCGAAGTCAGCGTTCTCGCTCGGGTTGACGCTGCCGGTGAAACACTTGCTGCCGCAGGCCCACCGACACTTCTGGAGCCACGCAGCCAACGCGGGTGACGACACACACGAGATGCGCCACACCATGCGTCCCCTCCTGTCCGCCGCTCGATAACCTCGTTCCAATGCACAACGTAGCAGCGCTGGTGCCCAACCAGGTGAACATCGTGTGAACTCCGGTCTGCCCAGCGCGCGAGGTGAATTCGTTTTCTCGGGACGGGAAAAATGTGCTACGATACGGCGATAGCGAACTCGGGTGGGAGAGGGCGAGGTGGTGCGATGGAACTCGGAGAACTTCTGCACAAGCGACTGGCGCTACTCTTCCCGGGGCAGGGGAGCCAACACGTCGGCATGGGGCGGACTGTTCACCAGCTGTCAGAGGCTGCCCGGCGCGTCTTCGTGCACGCTGAGGAAATCCTCGGGATGCCGCTGCGGAAGCTGTGTTTCGAGGGTCCGGAAGACGAGCTCACCGATACAGCGAACGCCCAACCGGCCCTCCTGACGGTGAGCCTGGCCTATTTGGAGGCGTTGCGCGAGCGCCTGCGCGAACTCGGGGCGACGCTGCAGCCCGTCATGGTCGCTGGGCACTCGCTCGGTGAATTCACGGCCTTGGTCGCAGCCAACGCGCTCCGCTTCGAGGATGCGCTGCACCTGGTGCGGGAACGAGGCCGGCTGATGCGAGAAGTCAGCCTGGAGCGTCCGGGTGGCATGGCGGCCGTCATCGGGCTCGAGCGCGAGGCGCTCGAAGAGGTCTGCCGCGAGGCGAGCGAGCTCGGACTCGTCGTCGTCGCCAACGACAACTCACCCGGACAGCTCGTGATCTCTGGCGAGGAAGTCGCACTCCAGCGCGCGATGGAACTCGCGCGGGCCCGCGGGGCGAAGCGCGTGATCCGCCTCGGGGTGACGGTCGCCTCGCACTCGCCACTCATGGAGCGGGTGGCGCATGCGCTCGCTGAGGTCCTGGCCCGCATACCGTTGCGCGAACCGGATATCCCGGTAGTCGCCAACGTGACCGGAAAGATCCTCTCGACGGTGGAGGAGATTCGGCGCGAGCTCGCCTGCCAGGTCGCTCTCCCCGTCCAGTGGACAGCCAGCATCCGGCAGATGCGCGAGCGAGGGGTGGCTGCCTTCCTGGAGGTTGGGCCCGGGCAGGTGCTGACCGGGCTGGTGAAGAAGATCCAGCGTGACGTGGAAGCGTATTCGATGCGAGATCTCGGTTTCGAACAGTGAAGACGAACGAGGAGGTATCGGTGCACCGCGTCGTCGTAACCGGACTCGGGGCGATCACTCCCCTGGGTTTGGACGTTCCAACGTTCTGGCAGCGGTTGCTCGCTGGCGAATCGGGGATCGATCGCATTCAGAGTTTCGATGCCAGCAACTTGGATGTGCAGATCGCTGCCGAGGTGAAGGGCTTCGATCCGCGCGAATTCATGGACTTCAAGGCAGCACGGCGGATGGACCGCTTTTCGCAGTTCGCGGTGGCCGCTGCCCGGGAGGCGATCCGGGACGCCGGCTTGGAGATCACGCGCGAGAACGCTGAGCGCATCGGCGTGATGATCAACACCGGCGGTGGTGGTATCCAGACGATGGAGCGTGAGGTCGTCAACTTCTACCAGCGCGGTCCCGGTCGGGTCAGCCCGTTCTTCGTACCGATGTTCGCGCCCAACATGGCTGCCTGCCAGGTGTCGATCGTCTTCGGCATCACCGGCCCCATCCTGGCCTCGGTGGCTGCCTGCGCTGCCGGGACGCAAGCCTTCGTGGACGCGCTGCGGCTTCTCCGATTGGGGGAAGTCGACGTCATGATCGCGGGCGGCACGGAAGCGGGGCTCACACCGGTCGCGGTAACGGCTTTCGCCAACATGGGCGCACTCTCCCGGCGCAACGACGAGCCACAGCGCGCCAGCCGCCCCTTCGACAAGGACCGCGACGGCTTCGTCTTCGGCGAGGGGTGCGCCGTGATGGTGCTGGAGACCGAGGAACACGCGCTGCGACGCGGCGCTCGGATCTACTGCGAGCTAGCCGGCGGTGCCACGACTGGTGACGCCTATCACGTGAGTGCACCAGACCCGGATGGTCTGGGTGCAGCCCGCGCGATGCGTCTCGCACTGCAGGATGCCGGCCTCCAACCGGAAGACGTCGACTACATCTGTGCGCACGGCACCTCGACCCCGCTCAACGACGTCACCGAGACGAAAGCGATCAAGGTAGTCTTCGGTGAGCACGCCTACCGCGTGGCCATCAGTTCACCCAAGAGCATGATCGGCCACCTGGTGGGTGCAGCCGGAGCTGTCTCGGGCGTCGTGTGCGCACTGGCGATCCGCGACGGTGTGGTACCGCCGACGATCAACTTGGAGAACCCTGACCCCGAGTGCGACCTGGACTACGTGCCGAACGTCCGCCGTGAAATGCCAGTCCGAGTCGCCATTGCCAACGCGTTCGGCTTCGGCGGGCAGAACGCGGTCGCGGTCTTCCGTGCCTACGAAGGAGCGACCAGCTGAGCCGTCTGCGTCGTGCCTGGGGCGGACGGGCGGTCCCGGACCGCGAGCGTACCATGCTGGCTCGGTTCACCAGCGAAACTGACGAGCGAGGAGTTGCCTCTCCAGCCGCAGGACGATCGGTGAACCGTGCGGGCACACCGCCGGCGCCGCGGTCTCACCGAGCGCCTGGACCAGTGCGCGTTGCGCGTGCCGCGCCAGTACCGTCCGGCGTCGGACGGCCGTCCGGCATGCGAGCTGGATGACGAAGCGCTCGAGCCAGTCGGCGTCGTTGGCATCGTCCACTTCCCCAGCCAGATCGAGCAGCGCAGGTGCGAGTTCTCCGAACTCTCCCAGGTGGTCGGGAAGCGATGTTCCCCCGACGAGGCCTGGTAACTCTGGTACTGCACGCAGGAGAAACGAGCGTGGACCGAACGGCTCGCAGCGGAAACCGAGGCTCGCCAGCTGGCTGAACCAACGCTGGAAACGGTCCACGTGCGCCGGGCGAACGTCGATGATGACCGGCTCTGGCAGGAGGACGGGTGCGTCGCGCCGGTCACGATACTGCGCGAGCAACCGCTCGGCCAGGATCCGCTCGTGCGCCCGGTGTTGGTCCACCAGATAAAGGCCGTCCGGTCCCTCGAGAACGATCAATCCGTCGTTCCCATGGCCGATCAGGCGTAGGGGTGGGAAGGCCGGCGTCACGATCGGGGCGTCGGGCTCCGGCTCGTACATCGCCGAGGGCTCGGAGACGGCGCGCAGGAGAGGGTCCTCGCTACGCGGTCGTAGCTGGAGCGACAAGGTCTTCGGCGTGCGCGCGAGCACGGTCTGCACACGCTCGGCCAGCGCGCGTGCGATGTCGCGCTCGTGACGGAGACGGACTTCCAACTTGGCAGGGTGGACGTTGACGTCGACCAGCTGCGGCGGGGTGCGGACGACCACCACCGCGATCGGATGCCGGCCACGCGGGAGATACGGACGGTAGGCCTCTTCCAGGCGCGCGAGCAGCGTGCGCGGCTGTGTCCAGCGACCGTTGACGATGACGTGCAGGTGGTTGCGATCGGCGCGAGTGAGGTCGGGGATCGTGATGAGTCCGACGATTTCGGCGTCACGAACCTCGAATCTCTCGATCTCGCGGAGCGCTTCGACGATCGCTGCGCCGTAGATCTCCAGCAGTGCGGTGCGGAAACTGCCGCTGCCAGTCGTCTGCAGGGCGGCGCGACCGTCGACGTAGAGCGAGAAGCGGACATGCGGCGCCGCCAGCGCGAGCCGTTGCACAGTGCGGACGATGTCGACGGCCTCAGCACGTTCGTTGCGCAGGGAGGCCAAGCGAGCTGGGACATTCTCGAAGAGTCGACTCACCGTGACGGTCGTTCCAGGCGGATGGGCGACCGCTTCATCGCCCACGACACGCCCGTCGCGCAGCACGAGCCGTCGCCCGAGCGCACCCTCGCTAGCCGCACTCGCGATCGTCAGTTCAGCGACTGCGGCGATGCTGGGCAGTGCCTCGCCGCGGAAGCCGAGCGTCTCGATACGGTTCAGGTCGTCCTCAGGAAGCTTGCTCGTCGCATGGCGCTGGACAGCCAGCGGGAGTTCGTCGGGTGGGATACCGCAGCCGTCGTCGCTGACGCGGATCTCGTGCAGCCCAGCGCCGCGGACATCGATCCGGATGCGCGTAGCGCCTGCGTCCAGCGCGTTTTCCACCAGCTCCTTGACGACCGAGGCAGGGCGCTCGATCACTTCCCCCGCCGCGATACGCGCGGCGACCTGGGGCGGCAGAATGCGGATCGGACGACGCTGGTGTCGGCTCGCGCTCATGGCAGCACAGCCGGCATGAACGCTCCATTGCGGAGCCGTGCCTGCCGGTCGAAGAGCCAGTCGAGCGCCTCGCGGGGCGAAAGGTGTTCGATGTCGAGAGCGAGAAGCTCGCGGGCCAGTTCCTCGGCCGAACAGCCGCCGGCAGGAAAGCCGGGCAGGGTAAGCTGGCGAGGTAGCGCGACGTCGTCACTGGCTCGGTGAGGTTCGCCATTGGGGCGCGCAGAAACCGGATTCGCGGCGGCGAGGAGCGCCTCGGCACGGTCGGCGACCCACGGTGGGAGACCGGCCAAGCGCGCCACGTGGATGCCGTAGGCGCGGTCCGCGGGACCGGGGAGCACGCGGTAGAGGAAGACGACGCGTCCGTCCTGCTCGACCGCTGCGACGTGCACGTTGGCGACGCCGGGGAGTTCGTCGGCGAGCGCGGTGAGCTCGAGGAAGTGCGTCGCGAAAAGCGTCCGCGCACCGATGCGACCGTGCAGATCTTCCAGAACGGCGCGCGCGAGAGCCAACCCGTCGTGGGTGGCAGTCCCGCGGCCGACCTCGTCGAGCACGACGAGGCTCCGGCGCGTCGCTTGGCGCAGGATGGTCGCCGTCTCGATCATCTCCACCATGAAGGTGCTCTGCCCGCCCGGAAGGTCGTCATGTGCGCCGACACGACAGAAAATGCGGTCGACCACGCCGATGCGCGCCGACCGCGCCGGAACGAAGGACCCGATTTGGGCGAGCAGCACGATGAGCGCCACCTGGCAGAGGTAGGTGCTCTTCCCGCCCATGTTGGGGCCGGTGACGAGCACTATCCGCGGCGACGTCCCACCGAGCCGGCAATCGTTGGGGACGAAGGGTTGCCCCTCCAACAAGGCCTCGACGACGGGATGGCGTCCCCCTTCGATCTCCAGGCAGTCGTCCTCTTCCAAGACGGGTCGCGTCCAGCCGTAGCGAGCCGCGACCTCGGCCAGGGAGCGGAGAGCGTCGAGGAGAGCCAGCCAGTGAGCGAGCGCGAGCACCGCACCGACCCGCGCGGTGACTTCGCGCGTCAAGCGTGCCAGCGCGGCGCGCTCGAGTTCGGCGATCTGCGCTTCGGCAGCGAGCAAACGGGCTTCGGCCTCTTTGAGCTCTGGGGTAATGAACCGCTCGCCGGTAGCGACCGTCTGCTTCCGGACGTAGTCCGCCGGAATGCGTGAGAGGTGCGGACGCGTCACCTCGATGTAGTAGCCGAATACTTTGTTGTAGCCGACTTTGAGCGAGCGGATACCGGTTCGCTCGCGCTCGCGCTGCTCGAGGGAAGCGAGGAAACGGCGCGCATCCTGAACGGTGGCGAGCGCAGCATCGAGTTCCGGACTGAATCCTGGGCGAATGCGTGCACCCTCAGCGTCCTCGACGACAGCACGCTCGAGGAGCGCGGCCAGGTCGGGTACGGTCGTCGCTTCGGCAGCGTAGGCGCTGAGCGGTCCCTGACCGCCTGCCTGAAGCGTACCGATGACTGCTTCGGCCGAGGCCAATGCTTGACGGAGAGCGAGAAAATCGCGGACCGTGCCGTATCCCTGGACGATGCGACTCACCAGGCGTTCCAGGTCGCCGATACTGGCGAGGATCTGTTCCACACGCAACCGGACTTCGGCATCGGCCACGAGGGCGGCGACGAGCTCTTGGCGCCGCCGCAGTTCCCAGAGATCACGTAACGGCTCGTTGACGAGACGACGCAGCGCGCGAGCCCCCATCGAGGTGACGGTGCGGTCGAGTACCCCGAGAAGACTCCCGCGCGTACCGCCTGTCCGGAGACTGCGGGTGAGTTCGAGGTTGCGTCGGGTCGCTGCGTCCAAGCCGACGCGCCGCGCTGGAATCTCCGTACGGAGGCTCGTCAAGAGCGGCAAGAGCGCCGGGTTCGTGCGCTCGAGGTAAGCCAGGATAGCACCGGCTGCCGCCAGCGCGGCGGGCAGCTGCTCGCAGCCGAACGGCGCGAGCGACTGGACGCCGAAGTGCGCCCGCAGTCGGTACGCGGCGCGTTCTGGCTCGAAATGCCACGGCTCGAGTGCGGTGACCTTCCCAGCGCCGGTAAGGGTCAGCGGGTATCCTTCGGGAACTAAACATTCGGCTGGAGCGATGCGGGCCAACTCGTCGGCGAGCGTCGTTTCGCGATCTCCGCCGGCGAGTTCCGTGGTAGCGAACTCACCGGTACTGACGTCGACCCACGCCAGACCGAAACGATCGGGAAGCGGGGCAAGGGCGGCGAGATAGCGGTTTTCGGCCGCCGGCAGCAGAGCTGCTTCCGCGACCGTGCCAGGCGTGAGGACGCGTGTGACAGCTCGCTCGACCAGGCCCTTGCCGGGTTCGCCGAGCTGCTCGGCAATGGCTACGGTGTGTCCGGCAGCGAGCAGACGAGCGAGGTAGACATTCAAGGCGTGATGGGGGATACCGGCCATCGGCACGCGCCCGTTGCGTCCGAAGGCGCGGGAAGTCAGGGTAATGCGGGCATCCCGAGCGACGATCTCTGCGTCCTGGTCGAATGCCTCGTAGAAGTCTCCCAGGCGGTAGAGGACGATCGCGTGCGGGTACTGCGCTTTGAGGCGGAGATACTGTCGGCGCGAGGGAACGAGCTCGTCGTGCGGTTCACGCGGTCGGAGCGACTGAGCGGACGGTGCGGTCGTGCGAATCCGCTTGCCCATCGAGTCTCACCCTTCCCAGCGCACGTGCCGCTCATCCAGTAAGGATACGAAGCGACCCGAACGGTGACGACGAGGCACGGGCCGGCTGGTCACTGGGGAGACGGAGCGATGGGCGCGGGGCTGCCGGAAAGTGGAAACCCCGCGACCGGGCGCGGTCGCGGGGTTTCCAAAGTCGAGAGCTCAATCTCAGCGAGCGCCGCTAGGGCGCCGAGCGAGGAACCAAGCGAGGAGCGTAAAGACGATCATGATGGCGGTACCGACGAACACCGGTGGCCAGCGGCTGTGTGTCATCTCACGCACGAAGAGCAGCGTCTCGCCGATCGCAGCGATGATCGCGACCGCGATGACGACGGAAACGATCGGGACGACCAGTGCCAGAACCAGGTCGCGCCGCATCCTGTCACTCCCCCTAACCACGCTGCGCAGGACATCGCCGAGGCCGGCTGCCTGCCACACACCTTCCCCGAGTATGCGCGAACCGGCCCGCACAGGCAAGAACGTCTTCCCGACCGCGCTTGCGGAGCAAGATAAGGGAGGTGAAAATTGCATGCTACGACGCGAAGGGCTCGGAGCGGCAGCCACTGCGGCTGGGCGCAAAGGGGGATCGTGTGGAGCGGGGAGCGCACCTGGCAGAACGGATGAGTCGACTGGGGACGGAGAGTGCGTTCGAAGTCCTGGCCCGGGCGCGGGCGCTCGAGGCGCAGGGACGATCGGTGATCCACCTGGAGATCGGTGAACCGGACTTCGATACGCCGGAACACATCGTCGCCGCAGCGATCGAGGCACTGCAGCAGGGGGACACGCACTATACACCGGCACCAGGCTTGCCCGAGTTGCGTGCGGCGATCGCTGACGAGGTGAGCCGGACGCGCGGTATTCCGGTCGACCCGGACCAGGTGGTGGTCACACCGGGTGGCAAGCCGATCATGTTCTTCACCATCCTGGCCTTGGCAGAGGAAGGCAGCGAAGTCATCTACCCCGACCCGGGCTTTCCGATCTACGAGTCGGTCATCCGTTTCGCTGGCGCGACGCCGGTGCCCCTGCCGCTGCGCGAGGAGCTCGGCTTTGCTTTCGACCCGGACGAGCTGCGTCGCCTCGTCTCACCGCGGACACGACTGGTCATCGTCAACTCGCCGCACAACCCGACCGGCGCAGTCGTGGGACGAGAAGCCTTGCGGGAGCTGGCTCGTCTGGCGCACGAGTACGACTTCGTCGTGCTCTCGGACGAGATCTATCGGCGGATCGTGTACGACGTCGACGTCCCCAGCGTCGCGAGTCTACCCGGTATGGCCGAACGCACGGTGATCCTCGACGGTTTCTCGAAGACGTACGCGATGACCGGCTGGCGGCTCGGGTACGGGGTGGCTCCGCGCTGGCTGGCCGAGCACTTGGTCCGCCTGGCCGTCAACTGCCACTCCTGTGTACCCGGCTTCACGCAACGAGCCGGGCTGGCTGCGTTGCGAGGGCCGCAGGAGCCGGTCGCACGGATGGTCGCCGAGTTCCGCCGCCGGCGCGATGCGGTCGTCGCCGGACTGAACAGCCTCCCCGGCGTGCGCTGTCTGGAGCCGGCTGGCGCCTTCTACGTCTTCCCCAATGTCCGCGGCACCGGCCGCTCGGCCGAGGAGCTGGCGCGCGGGCTCTTGGACGAAGCAGGTGTGGCGGTGCTCGCCGGAACAGCGTTCGGCCGGCACGGAGCAGGGTACCTGCGCCTCTCCTTCGCGAACTCGTTGGAGAACCTGCTCGAAGCGATCGAACGCATGCGACGGTACCTCGGCGGGTAGCCACACTCCGAGGCCTGTCCGGGCAGTCTGGGACGCGTCTCGCACCAGCGACGCAGGCGTCCGCGATGCTTCGGAGCGCTCAGAGCGGCAGCACGACATGACCGGCTGCCGCTGCAGTGGTGCGCGATGGCTGTTGACGAACAGCGTCCTACCGCGATGGGAGGGAGGTCTTTGGTGCGGCAGGAGAACGATCGGGTGATCGTGATCGGCGGAGGGATCGCCGGGCTGGCAGCGGCCTGGCGGCTCCAACGAGCGGGCGTGCAGGTGCTCGTGCTGGAGGCACGCGACCGCGTGGGTGGACGGCTGTGGACCTCGTACGACTACGGTCGCTTCCCGGTCGAGCTGGGGGCCGAGTTCATCCATGGTGACCGCGTCGTCACCTGGCGTTTCCTCGAGCAGTTCGGCTTGCGCGCGATCGACGACCCGAGTCAGGACCGTCGATACTTCGGGCTGGACGGTCACTTGGTGCCATCGGCTGAGCTGTCCCGGCCCCTCGGTGAGGGGATCTTCGCCCCCTTGGCCCAGGCAGCAGAAGCCTGGTTCGCCGCCGGGAAGCCAGACACCGACCTGGCGACCGCCTTGCGCTGGTGGGCAGAGGAACGCGGAATCGCGCACACCCCTGCCCACTGGGCGCTCTGGCGCACCCTGGCTGCGATCGGTTGGTCGGCCGACCTCGAGGAGATCGGGGTCTACGGCGAAGTCGAGGCGACGTACGAGGGAGACGGCTGGCGCAACTGGCGGATCGCCGAGGGGCAGCAGGCGCTCGCCGAGCGGTTCGCAGCGGAACTCGCGGCGCAGCTCCGCCTCGGGTGCGTGGTCGAGCGCGTCGAGGTCACCGATGGAGGGGTACGCATCGCCACGAGCGCGGGCTACTTCACTGGTACCTGGGCGGTCGTCGCGCTCCCGCTCGGTGTCCTCGAGGCGGGAACCGTCGAGTTCGTGCCTCCGTTACCCGAGCACCTCACCGAGGCGATCACCAGACTTTCGCCAGGGTATGCGATGAAGGTGGTCGTCGAGTTCACCGAGGATCCCTGGCCGCCGGAGATCGGGTGCCTCTTCGTCACCACACCGCACGGGATCTGGGAACGACCTGGCCTCGGCTTCGCCGCGCCGGAGCCGGTCTTCAGTTTCCTGGTCGGCGGAAGCGATGCCCGTCGGCTCGGTGCGCTCCCGGAGGACGCAGCGGTTCGCGAGGTCGTGCACGCGTTCGGCCGGATGCTAGGGAAGGAATTGGGCGGAGCCGTCCGACGGGCACAGGTCATCGACTGGGGCGACGATCCGTGGTGCCGAGGCGGGTACTCCGTGGTTCCACCGGGCAGTGCCGGTCTGCGAGCGCGCTTCCACGAGGTGGTCGCGGGGCGGCTGGTCTTCGCCGGGGAACACACCAACGTCGAGCGCCCGTCCACCGTGCACGGAGCGATCGAGAGCGGCTTACGCGCAGCCGAGCAGATTCTCGCGCTCCGGGCGCTGACTCCATCCGGCCGCTGAGACGGCACCGCTGCGCCGCGGTCGGTCAGGGGGCACGCTGGTCCTCTAGCCACGCCGGTAGCTCGGCTATCGAGGCGAGCAGGACAGCGGGTTGGCCGCGCTCGAGATCCTGCGGGCGAAAGCGGCCGGTGCGGACGAGGATACCAGTCATCCCGAGCGCCTGCGCGGGCTGGATATCGGCAGCGAGACTGTCCCCGACCATCGCCACCTCCCCGGCCGGGAGTCCGAGCCGAGCCAAGCCGGCCTGGAAGAAATCCGGTGACGGCTTGCCGACGAGATGCGGCGAACGGCCGACGGCCGCTTCCAGTCCCAGGAGGAACGCCCCGGCATCGAGGGCGGGACCGTCGCGGCGATCCCACACCAGATTGCGGTGCATCGCCACGAAATGAGCCCCGCGCAGAAGCAGGCGGAACGCGAGGTTGAGTCGGTCGTAGGTGTATGCCGGACCGGCACCACCGAAGACGACCACGCGGGCCGTTTCGTCCTCGACCAGCGGAATACCGGTGAATTCCTCGGCGACGTCGCCGTCCACGATGAGGAGACACGGCTCGCCAGGGTGGTGACTGCGGAGGTAGGCTGCGGTGGCGGCACCGGCGGTGACGATCTCGTCGTCCTCGACCGGAAAGCCGAAGTCGCGCAACAACAGACCGAGTTGTCGGCGCGTGCGGATCGTCGTGTTGGTGAGGAGGACGAAGGGAACACCACGGCGACGCAGCGCGGCGATCGCCTCGGCAGCACCCGGGATCGGGTCACCGTCGACGTGCAACACACCGTCGACGTCGATGAGAAGCCCGCGGATCGGGTACCGGGCCATCGTTCCCCTCACGGTCGAAAGGAGAACGGCGCTCCAGCTGGCTCAAGTGTAGCCGCAGCTGTCGAGGCCGGGAGAGCGCAGCGTACACGGGCTGACCGCCTTTGCGGCACGTGTCTTTCGTACCACGCCGCACCTCACTGGGAGAGGCCCGGGGGGCAGCCGGTTAGGCACGGTCGCTGCGCTCCCGGTAGGATAGCGCGAGGCAGCTCGACCCTGTGTCAGACTGCGGCTCGCTCCTGTGGTGCTGGCGACGACGGACATGAGCTGGTGGCTCCTCTCACTCGCTGCTGCCTGTGCGTGGGGAACCGCGGACTTTCTCGCCGGTCTCTCGGTGCGTCGTCTGCGTCTCTGGACCGTCCTGTTCGCAGTCCAAGGAGTCGGTGCAGTGCTCGCGCTCGGGCTGTGGTGGGCCTGGGAGCGTCGATGGTCGTTCTCGTGGGAGCTGCCGCTGGCCGCCGTTGCCATGGTCGGCGGCCTGGCAGCGTTGTACCGCGGGCTGGCGTGGGGGCCGGTGCGCGTGGTGGCACCGGTGAGTACGCTCGGCGCAGGGGTCCCGGTCGTGTACGGGGTGATACTGGGCGAAAGGCTGGCACCCGACCAGGCGATCGGGGTGCTCGCGGCACTGCTCGGCCTCACCCTGGTGGCGCGCGGTGAGGTACAGCACGAGGGCGGCGGTAACCGCCTGGGTCCGGCGCTCCTGCACGGGCTGGGAGCCGCAGTCGGTTTGGGATCGGCCGTCGCACTCTTGGGGATAGCCGGACGGGAAGCTCCGCTGTGGTCGGTCGCAGTCGTCCGCCTGCTGGCAGCAGCACTCGCGGGAACGGTCGCAGGTCTGACGGCAGTCCGCGGTGAGGGGCTGGCACGCGCGCGCTGGCACAGCGCGGTGTGGCTCCTCGTCGCTGCGAGCTTGCTGGATACGATGGCCAATCTCTCGTTCGTGCTGGCTGCGATGCGCGGGGCACTCGGGCTGAGCGGGCTCTTGGCCTCGCTCTACCCGGTAACCACCGTCGTGCTGGGGCGGATCGTGCTCGGCGAACGGTGGAACCGCCGCCAGGTGGGGGGTCTGTTCCTCGTCTTCGCCGGGGTAGTGGTACTGGAACGGTGAAACGAGGGTCGGGCGGCCTGCGGTCGACCGAAGCGAGTGGCCGCGGGAGCGTCGAGGCCGCCTTGCACCGACATGGGCTGCCCAGCAGCAACACCGCGCAGCGGGACGAGTAGCCCACGGACGCGTAAGCGCGCCCGACCGCTGCGATGATCGCCTGGGAGGCCTGCCGGTGAGGCGCCGGACTCCTCGGCTCCTCCGCGGCCCTGGCCGGGTGCGATGTCCGAGGCGTCGGCGTCCGGTGTGCCCGACCCGCGCGGTGTGGGAGCGTCAGGGAACCACCACGGTGCGCCGGTCACGTACGGGTCGCCCCCAGCGAGGACGACCTGCACGTCGAGGTCGCACAGCCGTCGATCAGCCCCCTTCCTGGCGACTGGACGTGCGGCGCCCCGATGCGAGGAAGCGGATCCCCTTCGAGGTGACCGCGAGGTGCCCACCGGCTGCGCCTGCTGCCACGAACAGCGCTGTCCTCCTTTGTAGGGGTCACGCGTGCGTGACCCGTCCGGGTGAGGCGTGCCAGACCCGTCCCGGCCCGGGTGGCAGCGTGACTCCACCCTGGACAGCGCACGCTTCCGCGGCGGCGCACGCGATCGAGGCGTCCGTCGAGGTCACCGACCGGGCACGCTGACCTTGCGCTTCTCGCGCGGCCGGGCGCGGTGCGCAACACCCAGGTGGCCGTACCGGCTCGGCACCCCCTGCCGCAACGACGCGCACAGATGCACGAGCTTCGTACGGCGGGCCGGGTACAGTCCCGAGCGTTCGACTCTGCCGCTGCACGCGCCGACCGTGCGTGCGGCGATCGCCGACGGCGGACGCACGACCGCAGCCCGGCACTCGGCTCTTCGTCACCGAGCGATGGTGTGGCCCAGGGCCGGGACTTGTCATCGACGGCGACCTGCGGTAGCAAGGGAAGGGCACACCGATCGAGGGTAGCGAAAGGGCGACGCTATGGAACGAGTCGGATTCATCGGTCTCGGCATCATGGGGCAACCGATGGCCCGCAACCTCATGCGTGCCGGCTTTGCGCTGACGGTTTATACCCGCGACCGCAGCAAGGTGGAGCGGTTCGTCCAGGAGGGAGCGCAGGGGGCGAGCTCACCGCGCGAGGTGGCCGAGCAGAGCACGGTCGTCATCACGATGTTGCCGGACTCGCCGGAAGTCGAAGAGGTCGCGTTGGGCACGAACGGTGTCATCGAGGGGATCCGACCGGGGAGCCTCTTCATCGACATGTCGACGATCGATCCCTCGGTCGCGCGCAAACTACACGCCGCCTTCGCCGAGCGTGGTGTGGAGGCGCTCGATGCGCCGGTGTCGGGCGGACAGATCGGCGCCGAGCAGGGAACCCTTTCCATCATGGTCGGTGGCTCCGAGTCTGCGTTCCAGCGGGCACTGCCTCTGTTCCAGGCGATGGGGAAGAACATCGTGCACGTCGGCGGTCCGGGGGCCGGTCAAGTCACCAAGGCCTGCAACCAAGTCGTGGTGGCGCTGACGATCCAAGCCGTGGCCGAGGCGTTGCTCCTGGCGGAAAAGGCCGGAGTCGACCCGGCGCGGGTCCGGCAAGCGTTGCTCGGCGGGTTCGCGCACAGTCGGGTACTGGAAGTGCACGGGCAACGGATGCTGGAGCGGGCGTTCGCCCCGGGGTTCCGGGCACGCCTGCACCGCAAGGACCTCCGCATCGCGCAGAACCTGGCGCGCGAACGCTCGGTGCCACTGCTGGCGACGCAGCAAGTCGCGGCGCTCTTCGACAGCATGCTGGCGCGCGGACTGGGCGAGCACGACCACTCGGCGCTGGCCTTGGTCTACCGCGCGCTGGCTGGCGAAGAGACGGAGAGCTGAGGCGGGCGATCCCAGCCCTCAGGTGCAGAACCACCGATCCTTCTGAGAGGGGCTTTGCGTGTCGCCGCGCGAGCGACGGCAGCTGTGCGCAGGGATGGGTTACGCCGCACGCCGCCGGGTCGTGCGTCGCTCGCCGAGCGGCATGCGGAGCTAGTCGCCCGAGCAGGCCAGGTACGCGGAATCGAGCGTGGGCCCTGTCCCACGGTGCGTCTCGGCGACGCGGCAGCGTCCGACGATACCCCGCCAGGGCTCCTCAGCGCACTCGTGCGAACGGCGAGTGTCGCCGGCTGGCTCACCCGCTGGCAGCCGGCGCGGCAGCTTCCATCACCCGCGCTGCTGGCCCTTCGCTTGCTGCTCCATCTTGTCGCGTACCCGACGGAGCACTTCCGCGACCAGGCCGAGCCGCTCGGACAGCACCGTATCGATGCGATCGGCGTCGGGAAGCAATCGACTCGCCGGCACATCGGGGGGCACGGCTTCGAACCACGCCTCCTCGAGACTCGTCTCGAGCGCTTCCAGACGAGCTCCGAGTGGCGGGTGGGTATCGACTGGATGCGCGGTCCGCTCCATGAGGAGCCAGTCGGGAGCCTCGCTGTCGAGCAGGAGTCGAGCCGCGAGCCAAGCGACGGCAGCGCTCGCCGGCGGTGGCGTCTGGTCAGGAGTCGCGACCAGCCGCGCGAGATGGACGCCCCAGGCCGAGGCGGCCACGGACACCTTGACCAGCGCGGTCGCCGTCGCACTGGGGCCAGCGACGGCCGCGGCGGTGGCGTCGGCGAGAAACTCGCGCTCCCGCGAGTGCGCGGCCGCGGCCAGCGCGAACCGTTCGACTGCGAACGCGAAGATGGGGACGAGCGGAGAGACGGCCCATGCACGCGCATCGCGACCGATCGCCGATCGCAGCGTTTCGAGCCCCTCGAGGGCTCCGCGGAACGCCGGGGCATACTCCCGGCTGTAGCGCGTGTCCTCACCGTGGAAATGGGCGAGCTCGTGCGCGAGGACAGCGCGCAGCTCGTCCGGGTCCCAGAGGCGCAGGAGGGTGAGAGAAAGGCAGAGCGTCCGTCCATTGACCTTCCCAGCCGGCGTCTCGACGGGGACCTCGACGGCGTAGCAGTTCGGTTCCAGCGCGACCAAGAGGTTATCGGGAGCGGCGGTACCGACGGCGTCCGCGACGTCATCGACCAGCCGCCAGAGGGCCGGCGCATCGGCTCGCGAGACCGGTTGCGCGAGTTCGAAGTGTTCGAGCGGCTTGCTCCAATCGAGCGCCGCGCTGGCGGCACGGAGCGCCGCGTAACCGCCGACGAGGAGCAAGCCGAAGGCGAGCCCGGTCGGGACGATGCTGGCGTACGTCATGGTAAGAAGCGTCAGAGTGCCAGCAGTGAGCCCGACCAGCAGCAGACCGAGCATGGCCGCCCCGACGCCGGTGACGCGCACCACCTGCGCGAACAGCTGAGGGAGTTGCGCACTCTCCTCCCGCGCACGGCTGGCCCGCTCGGCGATGAAGGCGAGGAGAGCGATTCCTAAAAGACCAGCGACGATGGCGCCAGTTTGCACCCAACCGGCAGCGTGGAAGAGCTGACACTCCCACTCACTGCGCCAGTCGGCCCTCTCGCAAAGGAGCTCGAGACGGAAGTTCTCACGCAGGTACGCCGCGCCAGCAGACCCCCACCCTTGGAGCAACGCCTGGTACAGCTGCTCGTTCAGGTGGTCGCGCACGCAGGCGCCGCTCAGCCAGATCACCGCCGGGAGCACGAGCACGACGAGCAGCGCGCTGAACCCGCTCCCGCCGGCTGGTCGCTCCTCTCGCACACTGCTTCTCCCTTCCCGCAAGCACCACGCGTCCCATACGCTCAACACCATCGGTGATGGGCGGGAACACTGTCATTCCCGCAGAGCGATCGACGCTGCGCGGGGTGTCGACACCTCGCCCTACCGAGAAGTCGGGGTTCGAGCTGCGCGGCGCCTGCACGGTGAGCGCGACTCCACCTTGGAGGAGCGACACGCGTGCTCGGTGAACATCGGCCGGATGCAATGGGGGGGCGCGCCGCGCACGTGACGGCGGCGTAGCGTGCCGCGTGCGTCCGGCAGGCACGCCTGACCCCTCCGAGACGAGGTCGCGCCCTACCACGGGTGCAGCGGCGCGGCGCTCGCGCCCCTCACCGCCATCGACCGGGTGCGGCGCGGTGGATCGTATAGGGGCGAGGCGTGCCCGGCCCAGACCGCGCCGCAGGCGCGGGTGGACCACCTGGACCTGTCGCCGACCGGGACGATGTCCGGAACCCGCTGCACCGGTTGGCGAGCATCGCAGGCCGGTGCACGTCGTCGTTCCCCGGCCCGAAGGGCCGGGGCGGGTCGGGCACGCCTGACCCGGGCGGGTCACGCACGCG